>Ga0265301_10001532_pt1 | contig 29781 bp, 21 predicted proteins | sample AusTroGonzalo_MG_2_FD_193488 | JGI IMG/M metagenome (GOLD analysis project Ga0265301, IMG submission 193488) | Bovine rumen microbial communities from tropical cattle in Woodstock, Queensland, Australia - Gonzalo_04 | ecosystem: Host-associated > Mammals > Digestive system > Stomach > Rumen ... | reverse complement strand
CCCAACCAGTCAGGGTCCATGTAGCAGGAGCACCTTCAGGCTGCTGTGCGCCACCATCGAAGAGCATCCAACGACGCATGTCATCGAAACGCTTACCCTCATAGGCGAACTCTATCTGACGCTCGTAGAGAATCGCACTCATACAAGCAGCCTGGTCACTTGTCAAATTAGCCTGAAGACCATAGTTGTTGTCAGCAGTATAGCCAGCACGGGCACGAATCTGCTGCAGAATCTGTACAGCCTCACTTAACTGTCCTGCCATACAAGCAGCCTCAGCCAGATTCATCAGCACCTCTGTATAACGCAACTCAATAAGGGGAGCCTGTGAGAAGAACGGACCTGCACCCTTTGCTGCTAACGGAGAATAAACATAGAGCTGGGTACCAAGGTCAAGGTCGTCACTCTTCTTACGTACATAGATACCTACGTTGCTGGTGTAGAGATTGTCAGCACTATAAGAGTTGCCATTTTCAGGATTGCCGGCATCGCTTAGGTCAACATACCACTTGTAGTTCCATACCACGTAGTCCTTACCTGAATTATACGAAGGATTATGGCCATCACGCTGTGTGGGGTCACCACTATAAGCCCAACGGAAGCCAGGGAAGGCAAACGTACGGTAGAAACGTGGGTCACGGTTCATGTAAGGTGCTGATTCGTCGTAAGCATACTGACTACGCTCCAACTTTGAATAAGTGTTTACATAGCTGCGTTTGCCAGCCTTCTCAAGAGGTGTAAGCGTGTTCAGATCAGCCATCTTACCATCAGCCATAGGGAACATCTCGACAAGAGCCAGACCAGCTGCCTTGCCACCACCGCCCGTATTGGCAGGACGGATATCGCGCTCCCAGCGGTTGTTCTTCTGGTTATCGAGACCATCGTCGCTGGCTACATTATTATGCAGCGTAACGAATACGGCCTCAGGATTACCACTAACTGTCAGGAACTGCTTGGCAAAGTCAGAACCATTCACATTGTTGCCCGTTGAATACAGGCCATAGCCACAGTCCTTAATCGCTGCCAAATCGGCTTTCATCTGCGTATAGGCATCCTGCCAACGGCTCTCATCATTCTTACGATTGAAGATAGGACTTGCCCACAGCAATAGCACACGACCTTTCAGTGCCAATGCAGTACCTGTGGTTACGCGACCATAGTCGGAACCAGACCAAACCTTACCTTTCAGCATCGTTGCAGCACGTTCAAGATCTGCCAAGATGAAATCAATACACTTCTTGGTGGTAGAACGTGGCGTAAACGAGCCCTCTACAGGTTCTAAGACATCAGTAACAATGGGCACACCACCATACCATTTAACAAGGTTATAGTAGCACCATGCACGGAAGAAATAAACCTGACCTAACAGAATCTGTTTGTCTTCCTCAGAAATAGTGCCACCCTGAATACCTTTGATACAGTCGTTGATGTTACGAATACGTCCATAGACAGATGTCTGGATGTTGTTATTCGAACCCATGAAGTAATCAGGTACCTGATCATTGTCCATAGAGGTTAATTCCTTTTCAGGATTCACAAAATCGCTGAAACCAGAATACTCTTCAGTAGACTTGCCTGCAATGTCAGCAGCACCGACAGATACCGACAGGTAATTCTGTCCTGTCGTTAGGTCGCCTACGGCTGGCAGACACCAACCATAGATATCGTTGACACGGCCATTACAACCACTGAGATAGTTATAGATATCGGTAGTGGCATTGTCGTAGTTCTTCTTGTCCTCCAGGAACTGGTCAGAGCAAGATGTAAAGGCTGCAGTAATGCCGCAGCACACGAAACAAGCAATGAATGCTTTATATATCTTGGTAATCATAATTACTAATTTCTAATTACTCATTACTAATTTAGAACGAAAGATTCACACCAACATCCCACTTACGCAGGTTAGGATAGTTGCCATAGGTTCCTGCCATCGGGTTAGTGAACTTGTCAGGATACGGATTGTAGAAGTTAATCAGGTTCTGACCCGTAATATTGATACGCACATTCTTGATGCCTACACTCTTGAACCACTGGTTAGGCAGCGTATAAGCAATCGTCAGACGACTCAGACGTACACTGGCAGCACTGACACGCCAGAAACTGGAAGTGACAGAGTTAATGCTGTAAGCCAGGTTAGGATACGCTGCCTCACGGTTCTGCTTCATCAAGAGATTACCACTGCCGTCGTAGATGTCCTGATAGACATAGACATTATCAGGATCCCAGAACGAAGGCATGTTATAGAATTCAAGGTTTGACGTAGAGGGTACGCTGATAGCTGCTGATGGCAGTGTGGTGTAGCCACCCCAGCTGGCACCTAACTGAGCTGTCAGGGCAATACCCTTCCAATCTGCATGCAGGTTCAATGTGAAACCATAAGGATTCGAACGGTTTGACAGACATACCTGATCGTTTGATGCATCTACAATACCGTCAGGACCAGCATAGGTTCCTGTAGCTTCGTCGTAAGCACCACGCACATCCTTGTAAATCAACATACCTGGACGTACCTTGTCCTTGGACATACCCATATATGATGTGATATTATACTTGTCGAAGTATTCCTCGATATCCTGGAACGAACGGAACATACCGATGCACTGCATACCCCACATACCAACATCGGTACGACTGCCTTGCTGAATCTGACGATAGATATACTGGGTTTCGAAGTCCATCATGAGCACCTCATTATCGTGATAGCCGGTATTGATACCAATACGATACTTGAAGTCCTTTCCAATCTTGTCACGCCAAGTGATGCCAAGCTCCCAACCCCAGCTGTTCATCTCACCGATGTTGGTAGAGGCACTCTGAGTACCCACTGTTGCAGGAACTGTTTGCTTGATGTTCATCAGCATCTCACGGTTCTTCTCATAGTAGTAGTCGAAGTTTACAGCCAAACGCTTGTTCAACACCTGGAAGTCCAAACCGATATTCGTCTTGTAGGACTTATCCCAGTGTACGTCACGATTGACGGCAGAGTTATTCTTATTAATAGTAATACGGCTACCCGAGTCGCTATTCTCACCAAATACAACACCACGGTTGGCATCCTGAGCATAAATCTGCATCCACTGCCAAGGAGTCAAGTTATCACGACCTGTGAGACCCCAGCTGGCACGAACCTTCAAGAAGTCAATGAACTTCAGGCTCTTTATATTCTGGAACCAAGGTTCTTCGCTGACTACCCAACCTGCAGAGATAGCAGGGAACGTGCCCCAATAGTTCTCAGGAGCAAACTTGGTTGATGCATCCGAACGGAGCAGGAACTCAAACAGATAGCGGTCTGCGTATGCGTAGTTGATACGTCCGATGTACGACAGTGTACCACTTTCAGAACGACGGAACTGTGCGTCTTCCTCACTACCACTCTTTACTGAGTTGTCCTGTTGAGTGGTAAACTCGTATGGCATCGTCTTGCTGGCATAGGTCAATTCACTCTCTGCTTCCGACTTCTCGACAGAGAACAGGGCGCTGATATGGTGCTTGCCAAAGTCACGAGCATACTGCGCTGTGAAGTTCATCTGGTAGTTATCCGTACGAATCATCTGACGGCTCAGAATATCACCATTATTCAGGTTCAAGGCATTGAAGTTGCTGGGATCCAGATAATCGAAATTGGGATCGTCACCACTGGTAGGATTATACAAATGGCTGCCGCTACCATAGCGACGTGTCATCTGATAGAGTGTGAAGCTCGAACCGTATTGGTTGTTCTTGTCTGTGCTGATACTCTTTGAATATGAGAACTTCAACTTCAAACCCTTCAGGATCTTGCTCCAACCGAAGTCGTAGCTCAAGCTGGCATTGATATTCGAATTCGACATCATATTACGGGTATAGTCGCCATTGTTCTGCAACACTGCAAACGAATAGTTCTGGTTCTGTACACGGACACCATTGCTAGGACCATATGCAGGGATATAGTAACCGTCAACCTCTTCAGGAATATAACGCGGACGAGTCAGCATCAGATTATAGTCTTTTTCCTCACTCGTACCACCAACCTTCAACATGGGCTTGTTCTTTTTGCCATAGTCACCACTAACAGTCAAATTGGCTGTCAGATGGTCTGTAATCTTGACATCGATACCAGCACGGTAGTTCCAACGGTCGTAGTCAAGCTTACCCAAGTTACCATCCTGCTTAAAATAGCTGACACCACCGAAGTAGCTGACTTTATCTGTTGCACCACTAACATTGACTGCGTGACGCATTGTGAAACCAGTCTCCCAATACTTATCCAACAAGTCGTAGTTCAAACCCTTCATGGCCTCCAACTCATCAGCTTGGAAGAGTGCTGTGGTCTTGTTAAGGCTGGTGTTAGTAGGGTCTGCTGCTGTAATGGCATTATACAGACGACCATAGTCATACGAACTCAGCATCTTCGGACGAGCCACCTCATCAGTGAAACCGAAATTACCACTATAGCTGATGGTGGGTTTGCCAACCTTACCCTTCTTAGTTGTTACCAAGATAACACCATTGGCAGCACGGGCACCATAAACAGCTGCTGAAGCATCCTTCAATACAGAAATGCTCTCCACCTCTGAGGGGTCAAGGTTATTGAAGGCCTCAGCACCAAGATTCTGATAAGAATTACCAACCTTGACATCGTTCGGATAGATGTAACCATCAATAACGAACAAGGGCTGCTGGGCTGTAGAACCGATATCGCCCAATGAGCTGACGTCACGGATAGAGATTCGGGCTGGTTCGCCAGGACGTGCATCACCACCACTTACTGACATACCATTTACCAATCCACTCAATGAACTGGCCAGGTTACCATTAGCCAAGTCCTGAACATCGTCCATATCAACGGTTGAAACAGAACCTGTCAGGTGGGCTTTCTTCTGTGTACCATAACCTACGACAACCACTTCTTCCAGTGTCTGCTTGTCCTCTTCCAGCTTTACCGTTCCACCAGGCTTCACTGTCTGAGGCATATAGCCGATATAGCTGATGGTAACCTTTGCACCTGCTGGTGCTGCAATCTTATAGTTACCATCCAGGTCCGTAACAGTGGCAATTTTTGTTCCTTCCACTGTTACCGTGGCACCAATGACGGGCTCGCCGAGTTCATCAACTACAGTGCCTGCCACCGTCTTGTTTTGTGCCAAGGCTGATGCAGAGCACATCAGAACCAAGCCAAGACATAAGGTTTTTATATATCTTTTCATATGTTTTACCTTTTTACATTGTTACCTTTTTACTATTAGGGGAGCCAACGTGGGTCGCCTGTTTTACGAGCTACCTGTGTCGGACCACTGATGTGGAAGTCGCCTTGAGTCGGATTTGCAAACAGAGGATCTTCCTCTATCTGCGTACCAGAAGTATCATAGCTTCCTACATTGTCGAAAGAGCCGTCAGCCTGCATATAGGTGTTATTACCAAAAGTGACATTTCCGCTTGTAGCAGAATAGGTCTTGCCATGCAAGAAACGACGGGGTACGCCACCCTTGGCACTGCATGCGTAGAAGATGCAGTCAGTCATCGTCCAATAAGAGTCAGCCTTTCCGTTCATACCATTGTAGTTACCCCATTCACCTTCGTTGTTCAGATAACCGATGCGATAGAAAGTGCTATTCTTATAGTTCACGCTGTTAGAAGCCATACCGATATCCTTGGCACGATACATACCTGCTTGATAGAAATAGTAAATATCACCAGCTTCTGTCAGGTTGTAGAACGTAGAATTACTAATCGTTAAATCATTAATGTGTCCGCCATTGTTGGTCCAGATAACACCAGCCTTCACGAAGGCAGGGGGTGTGAGCTCGACTACACAGTTGTCAATAAGGAACTGTACAGCTGCTATCTTTTGTCCCTTGCGGCTGTCCCAGAAGAAGTAGCCGTTTACATTGTCGAACGTGCTGTTGACAATGGTGGTGTTGCCTCCTAAGATGACGAAACCTGTTGCTTCATCACGAGCGGCTGTGGGATCCTTACTGAATCCGAAGACACCAATATTGGCAGCCATGGCTGCACAGTCGAAGTGCAGATATTTGACATTAAAAGGTGCTGCGAAGTTGATGCACGATGTAGCATCAGTATAGGTAATGGTAGCAGGATTGCTCTTGCTGTTGCTACGCAATGTTACCCAGTGAGCATCAAAATCAAGTACAGCGCTAATGGTATAGCTGCCACCAGCCTCCAAATCGTAGTTCAAGTTGCGACCAATAGAATCGTCTGGTACGGGATTGGCAGCAAACCATTCATTCAGGTCAGAACCGTTGGGAATGGTCTTAAACGTCTTGGTAAACGTTGAGAATTCCTTAGAAGTAACCTCAGCAGCATCCTTATTACCCTTCTTTGCATTGCCCAAAGGTAAGATAGTCAGCTTGTAGTTGACATCCTCTTCGCGTTTGCCTGTTACTGAGCAACCATCAACTATCGAGTCGTTAATGATGGGGGCGTCAGGATTACTGGCGTCAATCAAGTTGACGCGATAGCCACTTGCACCCATCACAACCGGCCATGAGATGGTCTGCGACTTACCGTCAGCACTGGATGTAATCTTAATGTCGTCTGCAGATATTGTCGCTACCTGCGCATTCGATACACCGCCGTCAAACGATTCATCGTCGAAGCCATCCTTGGCGCACGAAGTAAGGAAGAGGACACTAGCTCCAACGAAAGCCAATGTACAAATCTTACTGTACGTAAATAAATGTTTCTGTTTCATAAGCTATTAGTTTGTAGTTTATATTATTTGTTCTCTTGGAATAACTTTTTTAGGTAAGCGACATTGCGACCATAGTTGCCCTTGACGTTTTTAACGTCCTTGGCATTGCGCGAACGCTCTACCACAAGCCAACCGCTCCAGTTCATCTTATCGAGAGTCTTTTTCACGCGATACATATCTATACGTGGGTCTTCATCGAGAGTAACGCTGTCTGTCAGCGAAGCATGAATCTGTGCTATACGCTTTGCGCCCAACTTCTTCAGTTCCTTGGCGGGGTCGCGTCCATTATCGACAGCATCTTGCAGATTATAGTAGATCTTGATGCCTTCACTGTTAATTTCCTTCAACAGTTTTTTGTCGCCCTTGGCATCCAGCTGCGTACGAATGGCGATGACTTTATTAGCAAGACGGGCCATCTCGCCCACTTCGTGCAAGCGGCGCACCAACTCTGTACGAGCGGCACCTTTCTCTTTCCATTCGTGTCCACTACCTCCCAAAGGCAGGAAGGCAATTTTCGAGCCCATCACCTCCATGGACTTCAGGCAGTCGTTAATCAAGTCACGGTAATTGTCGCGTTTCAGGAAATCCTGTGCAAAGAAACCCGACATAGCCAATGAAGGCACCTTGACACCTACGGAATCAGCCGTTTGGCGAAATAGTTGTTGGAAGTTGTGGTCGCGCAACTTGTTATCAAACAGCACGCGCTGTCCCAATGGTCCCATATCCATTTCCACACCGTCAGCGCCTATCTCGCGAGCCAACTTGAACTCGCCAATCTTCTGGCGTTTCAGCATCATCCAGTCGCAAGCAGCCACATGATAGCGCTGCTGTGCCATTAAGCCTGTTGGCCATACGGCAAGCATTACTATTAAACCTATCACAAGGCCTCTTCGACTTGTTTTCCTGTTCATTTTGTTTTGTAGACTACATAGTTTTACATCATTTAAGACGTTTTAGCAATCGTTGTGTCATCATTATCGAAAATAAAAAGTACCTTTGACCCTTGGTCAAGATGGGTGCACCTCAGAAAAATTCAAATAAATTTGGTTTTTCGTTCGATTTGCACTACCTTTGCAGGCATGATGAAAAAGATAGGTTACATATTTCTCCTGTTGTCGATGGTGCTGACGGCTAGTACGTTAACAAGTTGTGATAAGTTAAGCGACGACGACGATGCCGTAGCAGAACTATTACCTGGCACCTGGACTTTCAGCTATGAATTGTTGAGTGAAGAGGAGACTGGTCTCAGCTTCAACTACGACCATGTTATATTCCGCACGGACAGTACTGTCACCATAACCTATCCTGGGGGACAAATGGATGGTAAATATCGTGCAGGTAGTGCTGAGATACGTATTGAAGGCAAGTTGGCTGATGGTCAGGACCGCTTGATGCACTGGGTTATTCAGACGTTCTCCAACAAACAAATCAAAGCTGAATACAAATTCGAATTCAACGAACAATCCGTGACAGCTCTTGTCACTCTCGATAGAACGGACGACATTGAAAGATGAGAGATGAGAGATGAGAGATGAAAGATGAGAGATATGATATGTCTTAGGGCGTGAATTGTGACAGCAAAGGTAATCATATCTTTCATCTTTCATCTCTCATCTTGTACATCAGCACGACGGAACGTGGTGTCGTAAGTGATGATGTTACAAGCAGAGAAATAGCCTAAACACCCTCCCGTATAGTTCTGGACAGGATTGGTGCCAGAATTCTGCATCACCTGCATAGAATAGAAGTAATCGTAGGTACGACGATCTATCGAACGTATCTCCAGATGAATCTTGTCGCCATCCTTCAGGCCATCGTCATCATTCTTGTCGAGATTACGCTCTGTAGTACAGCTGAACAATTGTTGCAACTCGCCACCTGGATTGTGCGAGTCGTCCATGACTGCCCAACGATAGCCTACCCCATTGCGATAGATGTGCATGAAGTAATAGTTGTTCTGCCCACTGATATCGTTTACCTTCAAATCAGCAAATAAAAAGCGCTCAGTCAGTACGTCCTTCCACACAAAACGGAAGGATGAGAACTGTGGTTCTGAAGGCATCACAGATGACGACTGAAAATGGTTGCCATCGAGGTAGATATCAATAGTATATTGACAGCCCTCATAGCCCTGACAATCGGAAACATAATAACCGTTACGCCAATAGCGCAAAGTATCAAGCACATAACCGTCTTCAGACAATACGACGGTAGCTCCCGTCAGATTGTGACCATTCGAGACGTTATCTGTCATATCCTGCGTTGTCGTCAGGCGGACGAAGGTGGGCTTTTTGGTATAATTCGTGGAACCATCCTGTGTCACAAGACCTTCAGCCACATAGAGCTTATCCACCTGATGGTAGTCAATATCAATCTCTTTCTCGCAGGAAGTCAAGACTGCGAGAAAACAGAAAGACAGGAATATAATGGTTTTCTTCATGATGCTCAGAATTTAATGTTGAACGATACTGAAGGCACAATGCCAAAGAGACTGTACTGCTTGGCTTTTGTACGATTTCCACTCTTCGAATCCTCGAAGTTAATCAGGTATGGATTGTAGCGGTTGTAGACGTTGTAGATGCCAAACACCCATTCACGAGTCATTTTGCCACCATTGATTTTCTTAGTCCACGTGGCACTGAGGTCCAGATGATGATAGTCGGGTGCACGATAGCCATTGCGCTCAGCATAATAATAGATGTAGTTGTCGATAATCTCGTATTTTGCACTTGGCGCTGTAAAGGCCTGACCAGAATTATACACCCATACGGCACTAAGCAACCAGCGTGGCGACAACTGATAGCTGGCCACGATATTGATGTCGTGACGACGATCGTTATTGGCATCGTACCAGCGCCCTTGGTTAATGCCCTCTATCTGCGTCTGACTCCACGACAGCGTATAGCTGAGCCAACCCGTCAGGCGACCTTTGTTCTTTCTGGCACACAACTCAGCACCATAGCCTCGTCCCTTACCTGCCAACACCAGTCGCTCAATCTCGATAGCTGACGAAAAGCTGATTCCATCACGATAGTCGAGCACATTGTCAACATGGCGATAGTAGCCTTCCAACGAGAAGTCGTAGGCCTGCGAAGGTGTCATCGCAAAGAAACCTAAGCTGACCTGATCGGCTATCTCTGGCTTCACCAGATTCGAACTTATGGTATAGCGGTCGAAAGGTGTCGATGTGCTTTGATTGCGTAAGGCATGCAGATTCTGACTGGTACGGCTATAGCCTGCCTTGATGCTGAGAATCGGTGAGGCCTTCCACACCATACTCAGACGTGGCTCCAGCGTGACATGCGTCTTGACGGGACGATTCTCCTTGCGACGATACATCCACGTAATCTGTCCTGACTCGTCAATATCATAATAGAACGGACCTCCTAAAGCTGAGAAGGCTGTCAGTCGCAGACCAGCAGAAAAGGCCAAACGCTCCGACAACTCATATTGCCAGTTAGCCCACAAGGCATTGTCCCAAGCCTTACGTTGTTCCTTTTCGTGATTAGTAACACGTTGCCACTCAGCCGACTTCACATCTGTCAGCATGGTCTGCAGACCAGCATTGATTTCGTGACGACCCGTCAGAATACGGAAGTTCTGACGCAGTCCTGCGTGACGGATGTGTCCTAAATAAGCAATATTGGTACCCAATATCCAGATGCCGTTATCCGTATCATACGACGAAGCCAACAGCGTGGTCTGACTGGTAGAACGCTGTCCCAAATAACTCAGCCAAGACAACGAACCTGCTATGTTCGTCCAACGGATATCCACCATATCCTCGATAGCCGTACGGTCGTGACTGGCAAAGAAGGAGAAGAACAATTGGTTGCGATCGTTCACCTGGTAATCGAGCTTCAGATTGGTATCATAGAAATACAAGGTGTTGCCCTTAAAGTCGTCGCTGAACTTCAAAAACATGTCGGCATACGAACGACGGACATTAAACAATACACCTAATTTATTTTTAATAATAGGGCCCTCAATGGAGGCTTTGGCTGCCAACAAACCAATGGCGGCAGAACCGTGCCACTGTTGACGGTTACCAGTACGGGTGGCTATGTCGAAAACTGCAGATGAAGCGCCACCAAACTGGGCAGGAATCAAGCCCTTGTAGAGAGTGGCTGTTGCTAAAGCATCGTCGTTGAAAGCAGAAAAAAGTCCTGCCAAATGGCCCACATTATAAACGGGCGCATCATCATAAAGAATCGTGTTCTGTGCTGACGTGCCGCCTCGTACCTGGAAACTGCTGGAAGCATCGCTCTCCGACTTCACACCTGGCAGCAACTGTACAGAACGCATAATATCTGCCTCACCAAACAATACGGGTTTGCTGGTGAGTTCCTTCACCTGAATCTGCTCAGCACCAATCTGCACAGTACTCAGACGACGTTGCGCATTGTTGGCATTGACCACAATCTCTTCCAGTTGCTCACCCTTTACCGTCGTCGTATCGGTTTGGGCAACAGCAACAGTTGTCGTCATCAAGGCCACCAATAGCATGTTTAGTCTATTCATGCCTGCAAAGGTAGTGCAAACCAAACGAAAAACCAAATTTTTTTCGTATTCTTTTTGATGCCTGATTTTGCTTGTTTTGAGCGATACGCCGTTTCTCGATGAGAGAAAGGCCGTTTCTCTCGTAGCGAAACGGCCTTTCTCATGAAGAGTCTGGTGTATATCCTATTGGAAGGATTTCTTCATTTCTTTCACATATTTATCTATGAGCTTATTGATGTACTTCTGGGTCTTCTGAGCAGTCTTCGAGAGATTGCCTGTCTTTGTGTAAATCTCTGTAAAGCCTTGGTTCTGCTTGGTGAAGGTTTCCAGTATCTCCTTAAAAGCATCGGCATAAAAACTTGCTCGCAGTTTTGCTGGTGGGTTCAGTGCAAAGAAAGCCTTCTGGAACTCCTGAATACTCTTGTCCAGATTCTTGTTTTGATTGTAGATGTTCTTAAACAACGAATCGGTGATTTTGATGTTAAAAGGCATACCGTTATTGATGATTTCTCCAAGAGGTCTATATGCCATCTTAATCCTTTCGATGCCTGCCTCAACCTCTTTTCCCTTGAACATCAGCATTGCCTTCTTTTCCGGCGAAATAGTCTTTAACCAAGCATCCATATTGTCGGGCTCTCGTTCTATGACACGCACACCGTTTACTGCCACATCGCCTTCGGGTACTACACGAAATTCTACGGGAATCGAATCTGCAACCTCTACCGTCTGGTCGTCAATACCTCTTCTTTGCAGGTCGTTCAGCAGACTCTTGCCTGAGTTGCGGCCCACGCGCTGCTCGTAGTCGCGATCCTCGTCGTAGTAGCCGTTATGTGTGGTGATACGATAGATTTCGCCAGGCACAAAGTCGAGATTCGTCCACAGCTTGCAGAGCGAGCCGTCGGGCATGACGGTACGGATGCGGCCCACCTTACGCTTGTCGAGCTGGACGCTGAACGAGAAACGCTTGTTAACTACAGGCATCTCAGCCACGTAGGCATCGTCGGCCACCTTGTCCAGTTCCTCGGCAGTATCGGCCATATAGACCACGTAGAGGGAGTCGTTGAGGTCGTAGCCCACGCGTCCGTCGATGGTAAACGTGTTCTTGTTATCGCTCAGGAGACCAGCGCTTGACATATTCTTCTGAAAAACGTCGGGGCGCAGCGAGGTAACCATATAGATGGTGCCCTTCATGGGATAGGAACCAGTATCCATTGGCTTACGACCATTATAATCTACTTCCCATACGACGGCGTATGCATCGCGCAGTTGAGGGTTATCAGGGTTCTTGCAACACATCAGCCACATCTCCTGCTCTGTCTTAGTACGAAGGTGCAAAGTATTATTATCGACACCATTTTTGTCAGTGATGTCCAGCAGGAAATACTGTGTGCTACCAGGCTGGATATGCAGGAACTGATAGGAAAGGGATTCGTCGTGCATAAAAGCCCGCGCAATATTATTAAAGTACGGACCTTTGCCTGCCATCGTAGCAGAAATGGGCACGATACGCATGCTCGACTCAATGATGCCGGTATTAGGATTCTTTTCGACAGAATAAACCTGTCCCTGCCTGTCTCCGTGAGTATTGGCTACAGAGTTAAGTGCCGCAATGACTGCCTCAGGCTTCTTCTGGGGTGCTGTTGCCGTTGGGTCGGCACTAACGGTTGTTATGGCGCTGCAAGCAATGAGCAGCATGATGATGATACGTTTCATAATTATTTATTTTGGGCTGTTTGTTCTAAATTATTTTTTGCTATCTCCATTTCCAGTTCCACCCATTTCAGGTAGGCCTCGTTGGCCTGCTTCTTCATCAGGGCGATTTCTTCTGGAGTATATTTGTAGTTCTCTGGACGGGTGATGGGGATGTCGCGTTCAGTCAGTGTGACCATCTTTTCCTGTGGCTTAGCGACCTCAACAGCGGCTAACGCCGTATTAGGTTCGTTAACGACTGGTGCGATGACAGGCTCCTCAGTAGTTGTTTCCTGAGCCAACATTGGTTCCTCGCTCCTAACAGATATTCTTTTTACGGCCTTAACGGCTTTGATTTCCTTTGGTGCTTCATCTACCTTTGGTGTTTCTACCTTATCAACAACTGGCGTCTCTACCTTAGGCTTGTTCTCCGCTACAACGACATCCGTTGGCGTATCCTGTTTTGGTGGTGTTAACCAGATAATCATGACACCAGCAACACAAGCTGCAGCAATCCAAGGCCAGATGACGATACGACGGGGCTTCTTCTCCTGAGTAGCCACACGCTGCATCAGTCGCTCGTTCAGGTCGGCAGGCATTGGCGCACGTTCTGCTTCGTCCATCTTCAGGGCGTCGCGCAGGTTCGTGTCCATCTGTTTGAGTGCATTGATTTTCTCCTCTGTCATGATTGCAACATTTTAATAATTTTACATATTTTCTTTCTCGTTCGGCTGAGCTTCGAGGCCACTGTTGTAGGAATAGATTCCGTGACGTAGGCAATCTCCTTTAAGCTCATCTCTTCATAGTAGAACATCGTCACGATGGCTCGCTCGTCAGGTGGCAGGTGCTTTAATGCTGCACGTATCAGCTGTACCGTATCGCTGTTAGGATGGCCCAGCGTTTCTTCGACCTCCGCATCAGTCAGCTTCTCGGCCCCACCCTCGTGGTCTTCGAAATAGATGACCGTCTGGCGCTTGTGCCTGAGCCATGTGACAGACTCGTTGTAGGCAATGCGCGATATCCAGGTTCGAAGCGACGACTTTTCAGCGTCGTACGTCGCGATGTTTCTGAGCACCTTCACAAACACATCCTGATACACCTCCTCAGCATCCTCCGTCGATGGCAGCAGTCTCGCTACTTGAGCGAAAACCTCGTTGCCGTAGCGTTGGAGCATCAGCTTTTGGGCTTTGGGGCTTTGCTCGCGCAGTCCCCCTATCAGGTCTATGTCTGTTTCTGTCATGCTTTTTTCTTGACTTTCTATTTATATATACGACTATTATTTCTGAAATATTGCAAAGAAGGACGAAAAAAAGTTGGTATGATGACAATCTGCATATAGGAACGTCTTTAAGATAAAGAAAATAAACTAAGCAGAACTAAAACATTTCAGTATGAAGAAAGTATATTTGATGGCAATAGCTGGCCTGATGAGTGTGACAGCCAGCGCACAGTATCCTGACCTCACCGATGAAGCCAAGAAGCTCATCGCTGAGCAGAAAGAGCAATGGAAGGCACATGCTGATTCCGCTTGGGAGGTGGCATTCCCTATCGTTGTCAAGGAAGCTAAAGAGGGACGGCCATACGTGCCCTGGGCTGCTCGTCCTTACGACCTGCGCCAAGCCAAGATACCTGCATTCCCCGGTGCTGAAGGTGGTGGTATGTTCACCTTTGGCGGACGTGGTGGCAAGGTGCTCACCGTTACCAACCTGAACGACGATGGTCCTGGCTCGTTCCGTTGGGCCTGCGAACAAGGTGGTGCGCGTATTGTAGTGTTCAATGTTAGTGGCATCATTCGTTTGAAGTCACCCATCTATGTGCGTGCTCCTTATATCACGATTGCCGGACAAACAGCTCCTGGCGAAGGCGTTATCATTGCCGGGGAGTCGTTCCAGGTTGACACCCACGACGTCATCGTGCGTCACATGCGCTTCCGTCGTGGTGAGACGCTGGTGACCAATCGCGAGGACTCGTTTGGTGGCAATCCTGTGGGAAACATCATGATTGACCACTGCTCGTGCGAATGGGGATTGGACGAGAACATCTCGTTCTATCGCCACATGTTCGACATGAAAGACGGCAAGCCTAACCGTAAGGAACCAACTGTCAATGTGACCATCCAGAACACTATCAGCGCTAAAGCACTTGACACATGGAACCACGCCTTTGGTTCTACCATTGGTGGCGAGAACACCACCTTTATGCGTAATCTGTGGGCTGACAATACGGGTCGCAACCCAAGTATTGGCTGGGGTGGCGTGTTCAACTTCGTCAACAATGTCGTCTATAACTGGGTACACCGTACGGCTGATGGTGGCGAGTTCACCACGATGTCGAACTTCATCAACAACTATTACAAGCCAGGACCTCTGACACCAAAGGACACACCCGTTGGACGTCGTATCGTCAAGTCTGAAAGCCGTTCACAGGGGTTGTTCCCCTACAAGCAGTTTGGTCGCGTCTATGCCGTGGGCAATATTATGGAAGGCAATGCCGAGGTGACCAAGGACAACTGGAACGGTGGTGTCCAGACTGCCGATAAGGATGGCGATATGGACGAGACGGAATTGGCATTGATGCGTTCGAACGAACCGTTTGAGATGCCTTACCTGAAGGTGATGGGCACAGAGCAGGCCTTCGAATGGGTACTTAACAATGCTGGTGCCACGATTCCCTGTCGCGACATCGTTGACCAACGCATCTGTGAGGAGGTTCGCACGGGTCAGGCTTACTACGTGAAAGACTACGAGAAGGAGTTGGCCAAGATAGAGAAGAAGACTGGCGTGAAGCAGAATCCTTACGGCGACATGTGGGGCCTGCACAAGAAGTCGCAAAACGAGCAGGGCTTCTTTAAGTATCGTCGTCTGCCTCAGGATTCCTACAAGCAGGGCGTCATCACCGATCCTCGACAGATGGGTGGCTATCCTGAGTACAAAGCCTGGGAGCCCTACGTTGATACGGATGGTGACGGTATGCCTGACGAATGGGAGAAACAGTATGGCCTGAATCCCAACGACGCCAGCGACGCTAATGGCGACTGCAATGGTGACGGCTATACCAATATCGAGAAGTATATCAATGGTATCAATCCTAATACGAAGACTGACTGGCGCAATCTGAACAACAACTACGACACGCTGGCAGCCAAAGGCAAACTGATGTAAGCTATGAAAAAGGTACTGTATACAGCGATAGTATCGCTGTTTACCATTACGGCAAGCGCCCAGGTTGCCCTCAAGACTGAAGGGCAAGACCCTCAGTATGTAGAAACCATCAAGGGGCGCGCGCAGAAAATAGTCGACGGATTGAACTTGGGCAATGCAAACAAAGAGGAAAATGTACGCAATATCATTGCCAACCGTTACTTTCTGCTGAACGACATCCATGCGAAGTATGACAAGAAAACGCAGGAGGATGCCCTCTACGCTGAACTCTACAAGCATCACTTCGAACTGGCCTCAGCCCTTGCGCTCTATCTGAACGAAGAACAGATAGATGCCGTGAAGGATGGTATGACCTACGGACGACTGAAGCGCGACTACAATGCTCAGTTGGAAATGATTCCTACGTTGAAAGACGAGGAGAAGGCCCAAATACTGGTTTGGCTGAAGGAGGCGCGTGAATATGCCATAGATGCTGCTGACTCGAAAGGCAAGCACTTCTGGTTCGACAAATATCGTGGACGTACCAACAACTGGCTCTCGGCTCGTGGTTACGACCTGAAGAAGGAACGCGATGCATGGATGAAACGCACAGAAGAAGCCAAGAAACAATAAAGCATGAGAAGACTCTTATTATCCCTATTTGTTCCATTTACCCTATTAACCCCATCGGTTGCCCAAGAGTTGCCGATGGATTACTCCTATTGCGGCTACCATTGTTCAGAACAGCCTATACCAATGGTAAAGGCTGTTACATCTGTCACGCCATCAGGTCAAGACGATGCTGCAACGATTCAGGCTGCCATCGACAGGGTGAGTCAACAGAAACCAGACAGGCAGACAGGCTTCCGTGGTGCTATTCTGCTTGGTGAAGGTACCTTTGCACTCAGCGAACCCTTGCGCATCCGTACCAGTGGTGTGGTGCTGCGTGGCTCAGGCCGTGGGAAAACGATTCTTCGCAAGGTGGGATATGATCGTGGGGCTGCTATATATATAGAAGGTACGCGCGATATCGTCATTAAGGACACATTTGCTTTGGCTGAAATACAGCCAGGAGCTCTTGCGCTTACTGTTCAGGGCGGTTTTGCCACTCTGCAGCAAGGCCAACGCCTTGCTGTCTGCCGTCCCTCTACTCAAGAGTGGATAGACCATCTGAATTGCGCCTCTTTTGGTGGCGGTAAACGTATGGGCTATTGGGCTTGGCATCCTGGCGACATCGACCTGCGATGGAATCGTCAGGTTACTGCAGTCAATGGCAACCAAGTCACGCTGAATGCCCCCATCACCTGTAGCATTGAACAACGTTGGGGCGGTGCAAGGGCTATCGTCTATGAAAACAAGGGCTTGATTTCTGAATGTGGCGTAGAGAATCTATCGTTAGAGTCGGACTACGACCATGCACGACCTTTAGACGAAGACCATTGTTGGGATGGCATCTATGTCGCTGAGGCTGAAAACTGTTGGGTGCGTATGGTTAATTTCCAGCATTTTGCTGGGTCTGCTGTTGTCATTCAGAAGTCAGCCCAACAGATGACCATAGAAGATTGTATTTCGCAGAATCCCGTCTCTGAGATTGGTGGCTATCGTCGTCGCACCTTCCTGACCTTTGGTGAGATGACACTCTTCCAGCGTTGTTACTCGGAACACGGAATCAACGACTTTGCCGTTGGTCATACAGCGGCAGGTCCTAATGCCTTTGTACAATGCGAGAGTTACGAGAGTTATGGTCCCAGCGGTGCCATTTCCTCGTGGGCGCCTGGCATCCTGTTCGACATCGTGAATATCGATGGCAACGACATCGTCTTTAAGAATTGGGAACTGGAGAAGTTTGGTGCTGGGTGGAGCACAGCCAACAGTACGATGTGGCAAAGTACGGCATCAGGACTGTACTGCTATTCGCCTGATTCATTGAATCGAAATTATTCTCGTGGCTGTTGGGGCCAGATACAAGGTAATGGCGAATATACCGAGATGAACGAGCACGTCAAACCTTATTCGCTCTTTGCCTCGCAGTTAGAGAAACGTCTTGGTCGTGATGTGTCGCAGCAATGTCGTGTGTTGGAAAGAAGCACCAATGCTTCGTCGTCGCCAACCATCGAAGAAGCCATCAAGATGGCAGAAGAGGCTCTCAAGCCACGCCAAACCCTGAAGCAATGGATAGAAGCCGCCCCAACTGAGAACTTAGAAATGAGAACTGAGAGGTATGATGACTCTCAGAGCGGAAAACGCAGCAAACAAGGTAATCACACCTCTCACCTCTCACCTCTCACCTCTCACCTCTCCTATGCCATCACCAACGGTTGGCTCACCAAGGACGGCAGTTTGCTTGTTGGTGGTAAACACCAAACGCCCTGGTGGAACGGTAAGGCCATTGATGCCTCAATGGAAAAGGCCAAACCTGCCCTGACACGTTTCGTACCTGGTCAAGAGGGATTAGGTGGTACGGACCGTATCGATAGTGTGGTGGCAGAAATGCAGCGAACACACACCCTATTGTTCAGCCAGAATTATGGTCTTTGGACGGATCGTCGTCGTGACGACCACGAACGCATCCGTCGTAAGGACGGTGATGCCTGGGCTCCCTTCTACGAACAGCCCTTTGCCCGCGTTGGTCGTGTGCAGGGCGATTATGTCGCCATGGCCTGGGACGGTATGTCAAAATACGACCTAACCACGCTCAACAAATGGTACTTCTGGCGCCTGCAACAATTCGCTAAGAAAACGGAACCCATCGGTATCATGCTGAAAAACCAACACTACTTCCAACATAACATCTTGGAGGCTGGCGCACACTGGGTGGACTGTCCGTGGCGTACAGCCAATAATGTGAATAACACGCCATTCCTGGAACCTGTCAACTTCACAGGCGACAAGCGCATCTTTACGGCTTCGTTGTTCTATAACATCACCAACCCCACCCTACGCGAACTGCATCGTCAGTATATCCGCCAGTCGTTAGATGCTTTTAAAGGGCAGCCAAACGTCATCCACTCCATTGGTGAAGAGTTCACAGGTCCTCTGCACTTCGTCCAGTTCTGGCTTGATGTCGTTTCTGAATGGGAACAGGAAAATGGAAAGGTCTTGGTGAACTTAGCTGTCAACAAGGACGTGCAGGACGCCATCCTGAAAGACCCCAAGCGTTCCAAGGTCGTTGACATCATCGATATCGAACAGTGGTTCTACCACAATAAAGGCGAATATGCACCGCAAGGTGGCGTGAACATGGCCCCACGCCAGTATCAGCGTAAGATACGTACAGGCAGCGCCCGTTTTGAGGACGTCTATCGTGCAGTATCAGAATATCGCTCACAATACCCTGACAAGGCCGTTGTCTATTCGGCCCAAAAGGCACCTGAAATGGCGTGGGCCTCACTCATGGCTGGTGGTTCGTGTGCTGCCATTCCTGTTAAGGATGAAGCACTCCTGAAAGCCATAGCCACCATGCTGGTTGACGGCTCTCAAGCAGCCAAAGGCATCTATCGCCTCTATAGTCCTCAGGGTGAACTCATCTATAACGAAAGTGACGATACTGTACCTATAGACAAAAAGCTGAAAATCGTGCGTATTGATACCAGAAATGGTGCGCTGATTCAGCAAAAACAAAAAGGTTGTATCACTAAAGGCCTGTACTGGATTAAACGATAATTCCATCAGAAGGACACATTAGGAATTGAACGTAAACGATTTCGGTATTTAAATTAAAAAGGAAAAGTGAGAATTTTACTCGTTTTTCCTTTTTTTAATACTTTTTTTTGTTACTATTTCCGTTTTTTCCTTTATCTTTGCAAGCAAGAACAAAACTACTACTTTATTTTGATGATGGAAACTAATCGTCGACAGCAAGTCGCTTTATCCTCAGGACAAAAGTGTCTGAGAGAAAGAGCCAAACAGTTAGCAGCAGAATTTTGTGCTGGTAACGACCACGCTTTTTCAGAATTGTATGACCTATATGTGCAAAGCTTGTACAATTACGGCATGAAGTTAACCCAAGACCAAGAATTGCTAAAAGACTGTATTCATGACGTGTTTGTCAAGGTGTACACTAAAAGAAACGAAAAGCATACCATCAATAATCTAAGTTCCTATCTTCTCATCTCGCTAAAGAACCGCCTGCTTGACGAATTCCGTCGCAATACCTTTATGGACGATGGCGAAGTGGAATGTTACGACTATCGGCGTGCTTCTGAAGATGTGGAACACGACTATCTCAATACGGAGCGCGAACTGATGCAGACTGCTCAGGTTGCCCACTTGATGAATCATCTCACACGTCGCCAGCGCCAAGCTATTACCCTGTATTATCTGGAAGAGCGGAAGTATGATGAAATTTGCGACATCATGCAGATGAACTACCATTCTGTACGCAATCTGATGCATCGTGGCATGCTGAAACTCAGAGAAGCAGCGCTATAGCGGCCTACGGTTTCATTGATAGTTGATAATTTGCAGTTACCTTTTGATGACATCTTAACGTGTGTTTCGTCTTTATGATAGCAAGCTATTCATTAGTGACGAAATACATGAAACGAACAATCTATACAACGGTCGAGCAATTCCTGTGTGACGATGACTTCATTCGTTATGTGATGGATTGTGTACCAGATAAAGAGTCCTATTGGGCTTCCTATCTTTCTGCCGCACCTCAGATTCGTTCGGCTTATCTGAAAGCTTACGATATCCTCATGCACTTAGATGATTATAGCATGTTGACACCCGAACAGGCTGAATGCTTGAAGCGTCGTGTCTTCAATACGCTACGTGTTTCGATTAGTTAATCAGTAAATTCTAAGGTTAGCTGGCCATCTCCCAGCATATTAAATGTTTTACGATGATAAGGCGTGATACCATACTGACGGATGGCATCACGATGTTTTTTAGTGGGATAGCCTTTGTTGGATAGCCAATCGTATTGTGGGTATTCCTCTGCCAAACGGTTCATATAATCATCACGATAGGTTTTGGCCAATATACTGGCTGCAGCAATAGAAAGGTATTTGCCATCACCCTTGACTATCGTGGTGTGGGGGAGTTTTTGATAGGGCTTAAAGCGGTTGCCATCAACGATGATGGCCTCAGGACGAACCTTCAGCTGGTCTAAGGCACGATGCATTGCAAGGATAGAAGCATTTAAGATGTTGATCTTGTCGATTTCTTCTGGCGTTACAATACCCACAGCCCAAGCTACCGCATCATGCTCTATCATCTCTCGCAATTGATAGCGTTTTTTCTCTGTCAGTTGTTTCGAGTCGTTCAATAATTCGTTCTGATAACCCGCTGGCAGAATCACAGCGGCAGCAAACACGCTACCTGCCAGACAACCACGACCAGCCTCATCGCAGCCTGCCTCAATCTTGCCCTGATAATAACAGCTTTCTAACATCTTAAAACATTTGGCTGACACGACGGATGCCCGCAACAAGAGCATCTATCTCCTCCTTGGTGTTATACAATGCAAAAGAAGCACGAACAGTACCTGAGAGGCCAAGACGGTCCATCAAGGGCTGAGCACAATGATGACCTGTACGAACGGCAATACCCAATCGGTCAAGAAGTGTGCCCATATCCAGATGATGAATATCGCCTACATTAAAACTGACGACAGCATCTTTACACAAAAGGGACGGTTCTTTTTGTGTAATTGGACCATAAATCTTCATACCATCAATGGTCTGGAGCTGTTCCATGCAGTAGCGGGTCAGTTCCTGCTCGTGTTGCTGGATAGCATCAAAACCAATGGTGTCAATGTACTCTATCGCTTTGGCTAATCCGTGGGTGGCCACATAGTCAGGCGTACCTGCCTCAAACTTAAAGGGCAAGCGCTCGAAAGTTGTCTTCTCCCACGTCACCTTGTCTATCATCTCGCCCCCACCCTGATAAGGCGGTAGTTTTTCAAGCCACTCTTCCTTGCCATAAAGCACTCCGATACCTGTTGGGCCATACATCTTATGACCACTGAAGGCAAAGAAGTCGCAATCCATTGCCTGAACATCAACCTTGAAATGGGGCGCACTTTGGGCACCGTCCACCAAAACAGGAATGCCATGCTCGTGAGCAATCTTAACAATGTCGGAAACATTGTTCACGGTGCCCAACACATTGCTGACATGAGCAACGCTAACAAGCTTCGTAAGAGCTGAGAACTGAGAGCTGAGAAGTGAGAGATCAAGGCGTCCGTCATCAGTAATGGGCAGATGTTTCACAACGATACCACGCTTCTGTGCCTGCAACTGCCAGGACACAATGTTAGAATGGTGCTCCATCTCTGTGACAAGCACTTCGTCGCCGGCCTGCATCTGCGATTCACAGAACGATGAAGCCACCAAATTGATTGCTTCTGTTGTGCCACGCGTAAAGACAATCTCTTCTATCTTCTTGGCATTGATAAACTGTCGCACCTTCTCACGAGCTGCCTCATGCAAGTCGGTTGCCTGTTGCGATAAGTAGTGAACCCCACGATGCACATTGGCGTTCACGTTCAGGTATTCATCACGCATGGCATCAAGCACACATAACGGTTTCTGTGTAGTTGCTGCATTGTCGAGATATATCAGTGGCTTACCATAAACCTCGCGCGAAAGAATAGGAAAGTCCTGTCTAATCTTTTGGATATCGTACATTTTCAATTTGTGTTTTTAAAAAACCTTCAGCGCCATCATCGTCAAGTCGTCGTTGGGCGCAGCACCATTACGGTGTTTCTCTATAGCGTCGCACAAGTATTCGATGACCTGCTGAGCACTATCAAAGTTGTTGTTTTGCAGAACCTGAAGCAGGCGATCATCACCAAACTGCTCTTGCTGACGGTTTTCTGCCTCGTTCAGTCCGTCGCTGTAAATGAACAACGGATGTCCCTTGATGTTTTCTACATATTCTCCTACAAATTCCAACTCCGACCACAAGCCGATAGGTGCATTACTTTCAACCTCCAGGAACTTGCCATCGATAATTGGCGGATTATGGCCTGCATTACAGAAGTCCATTCGTCCTGTGTTCAAGTCGATAAATGCTATGAACATCGTGACAAACATACCATTATCGTTATGCTCTGTAAATTCTGCATTCAGACGTGTTGCAATCTCCTGAGGTTTACATTGCTCTCTAGCCAAGGCACGGAACATTCGCGTAGCCTGACCCATAAATAGTGCTGCCGGTACTCCCTTGCCGCTCACATCGCCCAGACAGACATACAGGTGATCGTCCTCTAACAGATAGTCGTAGAGGTCGCCACCCACTTCCTTCGCTGGCATCATATAAGCATAGAGATCAAGCTTCTCATGATGTGGGAATTCGCTGGGCACGATAGAACGCTGGATATCACGGGCGATTCGCAATTCACTCTCAATACGCTCCTTGGCAGTTGTCGTTTCCTCCAACTTGTCATAAGCTGTCTGTAACTTGCCATGCGCCTCTTCCAGTTTTTGGTGAGCAGCTGTCAGACGACGTGTTGTATTGCGCTTATGCAATGTATAGATAGCCAAGAAGAGGATTATCAGCACCAATGCTATACCTGTGCTGACAAAACGCTGATGGGTAAGATCGGCTTGGTGACGTGCAATTTCTGCCTCCTTGCCTTGCGTATCGTAAATGGTAGCCAATTCAGCTGTAGCACTATTCTTATAGACTGTAATGGCAGAGTCAAGCAGAGACAGGAGGTTTGTAGCAATTAAACGAGTAGAATCTCGGCGCCCAGCCTCCAGATTAGCACGGAACTTGGGTAGCATGTACAACTGGATATTGTCTAATGACAGTTCCATACCCCTCTGTGCTAACATCTGGTCCAGATAACGATAGTTGTCAGCTGCTTCGCTGTAACGTTGGGCTGCTATCAGATAGTCGTTGGCATTGATACGGCCAGCTCCTGTCTTCGAATAATCGGTTTTCAGAAACTCTTGATAGGCCTTGGCTGCTTCCTTTGGTTGCTTTAAACCCTGTAAAGCCACAGCACGCATGATGTAGATACGTCCTTGATACTCATCGAAATATTCAACACGTGCATCGTCCTGCTGGCGATATTTATCCAACAGCATTTCTGTACGGTCAATCCAATAGATAGACTCAGCATAACGACGAGTGTTGATATAGGCCATACTGGTATATACGGTACCTAACACTGCCTCCTGGTATCCTCGACTGGTTACGTCTGTCTGCCATCGGTTGGTATAGTGGTCACGGGCAGAATAAAAACTCTTCTGAGCTTCTGTGTCCTGACCAAGATTCAACTGACAGCAACCTATATTATTCAACAAGATGGCATAGTCGATATCCGAACCAATACCCGTCTTATCCATTTGGGCAATGGCAGGGATGGCGACACGCAATGCACCTTCATAGTCGCCTTTTACCAATAGCAATTCCGACAAACGTCTGGCTACCTTATTATAACACAGCTGGTCCTGATCGGTCTTTACGTCACATTCAAGAGCTTTCTTATAGCATACCTCTGCCATTCGGTATTGCCCTTGATGATAATAGGCCACACCACGCCAACGGTTGGCATTCAGTTTTGTAAGATTGCCAGATTGTTCGAAACTATCGGCCAATTCCACCATATGCATATAATGCTTAAGGCGTCCTTCTTCGAACAATACACTATCAATATGCGATGAAACGGGACCTGTCTTGTGGTTTTTATGACAAGACGATATCATGGCAAGTACCATGATTAATAGTGGGGCAATATGAAAGAGTCTCGTTCTCACTATTTACTTACACAGTTGGCATCCTTTACATTTATTGAGTTCTCCCCTGAAGCGTTTCTCCACCAGATAGTGCAGACGGTCACGCAGAGGTTCAAGCTGCATCATGTCAATGACTTCGTTGATAAAAGCATTCTGTAACAACACCTTAGCTTCTTCCAAAGAAATACCACGCTGACGCATATAGAACAGGGCCGCATCGTTCAACTGTCCTACAGTAGAACCGTGGGCACACTTCACATCGTCAGCATAGATTTCCAGCATAGGCTGAGTATACATCCTTGCCTCCTTGGTAGCCGTCAGGTTCTGATTCGTCATCTGCGAGGTGGTCTTCTGAGCCCCGTGTTCTACCAAAACCCTACCGGCAAAAGCGCCCGTTGCCTGATTGTCGAGCACATACTTATACAGTTCATTCGATGTACAATGAGGCACCTTATGGATAATCAGCGTGTTGTTATCTACATGCTGATGCTTATCGGCTATCACACAGCCATAGCACTGGCACTCAGCACCCTCGCCAGAGAAGGTCAAATCGAGTTTATTACGAGTGACACCATTGTGCAGGGTGATTACATTATGATTGACACGACTGTCGCGCTGTTGGTCGATATAGACATTGCTGACACGCACATTCTTATGGTGTGTCTCTTCCAGACAATACAAATCCAGCGAGGCGTTCTCACCGACGTAGGCCTCAATGACCTGTGTGGCCAGGAAGTTCTTGTCGTCAGCAGCATGGTCGCAGAACAACATCTTCAGTTCGGCTCCCGCCTCCAATACGATGAGCACACGACGATTTACCATCAGGTCGACGTCACTACGCAGAATGTTGATGACTTGAATGGCACGATCCACCTTGACATTCTTTGGCACATAGACATAAAGACCATCTTGGGACAGCATCGTATTCAAATCGGTGGTGGCATCGTTAGCCTTTCCTGCCAATTGGTTGTAATAATCAGTCGTGGCAAACTCTTTCAGCGAACCAATGATAACGCCTTCAGGCAAATGGCCTTTAGGCTTTTCGTCCTGATAAAAACCATCATTGACCACAAAATAGAGACTTGTCGACAGGTTGGGCACATCACAGCGGAATGCCTTATAAGGGTCAACCGGAATGGTCAGACGGTTCAGGTTCAAACCATAGTCTGGTGCGAAGAGTTTCTGGATGTCCGTGTACTTATAGCGCTCGACTTTTCTACTGGGGAAACCAGCAGAAGCAAAGCGCTCAAAAGCCTCGTCACGCACGTTGTTCATCACGTCACTACTGTGCTCATGAATCATCGTGCGACACTGCTTATACAGGTCAATATATTGCTGTTCGCTACCCATTACTCTTCTCCTATTTCTTCCTTAATCCAGTCGTAGCCGTGCTCCTGAATCTGTACTGCCAGCTCAGGACCACCTGTCTTCACTATCTTACCTTTATAAAGCACATGTACAAACTGGGGCTTGATCATCTCCAATAGACGATCGTAGTGCGTGATGACAATACATGAAGTCTCTGGTGTCTGCAATTTGTTCACACCCTCGGCTACAATGCGCATAGCATCTACATCGAGACCAGAGTCTGTCTCATCGAGAATGCTCAGTTTCGGCTCCAACATTGCCATCTGGAATATCTCGTTGCGTTTCTTCTCGCCACCACTGAAACCTTCGTTCACTGAGCGGTTGGCCAGTTTAGAATCCAGTTCCACCACTTTACGCTTCTCACGCATCAGCTTCAGAAATTCTGCTGCATTCATCGGCTCCAAACCCTGATACTTGCGTTTTTCGTTGATGGCGGCTTTCATGAAATTGGTCATCGACACGCCAGGAATCTCTACGGGATACTGGAACGACAAGAACAAACCCTCATGGGCTCTATCCTCAGGCTTCATCTCTAACAGGTTCTTGCCATTAAAGTAAGCCTCACCTTCTGTTACCTCATAAAGCGGGTTACCTACCAACACGGCACTTAGCGTAGATTTGCCTGAACCGTTGGGACCCATAATAGCGTGCGTCTCACCATCATTGATGACGAGATCGATACCTTTCAATATTTCTTTGTCGCCGATGCGAGCATGTAAGTTCTTAACTTCTAACATAATGTATCTTTTCCTTTAGGGTGCAAAGGTACGAAAAAAAGTGAAAAATGAAGAGTGAAAAGTGAAAAATTTGCTGTCGCCATATAATTTGTTCAATTTTCATTCCCCATTTTTCACTCTACACTTCTCACTCTTCACTTTTCACTTCCGAATATGCCGCTGCCACGCTGCCTGCCTCTAACAATCGCTGTTGAGCCTCATCGTAGCTTAACCCCAGCATCTCCATTAGCATGCGAGTGCCACGATCCACCAGTTTGGCGTTCTTCAGTTGCATCTTAATCATGCGGTTACCCTTGACACGACCCATACGAATCATGAGGGCTGTAGAAATCATGTTGAGCACCATCTTCTGGGCCGTACCACTCTTCATGCGACTGGAACCTGTCACAAATTCTGGCCCCACGATGGTCTCGATAGGATAGTCGGAAGCCTGCGCCAACGGGGTGTTGGGATTGCTGGTAATACAGCCTGTCATCAAACCGTTCTGCTTAGCCAACTTGATGGCACCAACGACATAAGGTGTTGAACCAGAGGCTGCAATGCCCAATACCGTATCTTTCGACGTGGGTTCATGCGCCTGTAAGTCCTTCCAGCCTTGGTCTGTAATATCCTCAGCCTTCTCGACAGCATGTCGTAAAGCCCTGTCGCCACCGGCAATAATACCAATCACCTTCGTATCAGAAACGCCAAATGTTGGAGGTAACTCGCTGGCATCCAGCACACCCAGTCGTCCGCTGGTTCCTGCACCGATATAGAACAGACGCCCCCCTCGCTTCATGCGTTTCTCCAAAGCCTCCACGAAGGGTTCTATCTGTGGAATAGCCCGTCTGACTGCCTCAGCAACTCGATAGTCTTCTTCGTTGATATGCTGTAACAGTTCCGATACCGACATCTCTTCCAGATGGTCGAATCGTGATGGCTGCTCTGTTATCTTCTCTGTGCCCATCGTTACTTGCGTTGACTCTCCGTTTCCTCACGCTTGGCCTTGTAGAAACGGTCCACGAAGTCTATTTGCTTGCGGTTGGGTACCATAATGAGTGAGGCACCATTGCTGAACTGCATCGTGGTAGGCTTGCTCTCGTCGAACGTAGGCCAATAGGGCAGACCTTTTCCGTTGGGATTACCCGTCTTGGCAAAGTTCACCCAGTATTGTTGTAGCATCTCGGCCACAGCAGCCTCGTGAGGATATTTATCTGGCTGAGAGAGGAACTCGCTATTCAGATACATGATATCGTCGGCATGAGCCACACCCTTGCGACGCTTATCTGGCGAGAAACTATGTGTAGAAGGTTGGGCCAAATAGGCAGCATAGGCACCACTCTTACCTGTCTTGGCCTGCAGGCTCACCCAGGCATAGGATGGCCAGGCAAAACCCATATCACGGAAGGCATCGCCAAAGCCGTGCCAGGCTTCATCGTTAGTATTGCCTGGATAGACCTTCAAGGCCTCGTCGGCCCAGTCGCCAAAGATGCTGCTAACCGTCTTCTTATAGTCCTCTGCCGTGATATTGCCTGGTGCAAAGAGGGCACCCTCATCGCTATTGGTCATCACAATAACGGGCACATCATTATATTCGCCTCGCTCATAGAGACGGTATTGGTCGTCGCAGATGACATAACCATCGACACAGGGCCAGAAACCAGCGAAACCCACATTACCGTCGCAGAGTTCCATTGCACCCATCTTACGCATCTGTTTGATGTTCTTTTTCTTCAGGTGTTTCTGGAAGGCCAGACCTTGCTGCTCAGCACCCTTTTGTGAGGCATCCAATCCCAAGCTACGTGGTTGGTCGCTCCATGGGGCAAACGAACCACCACTATGACTGATGACAGCACGGAAGAGTCCCTTGGTTAAAGGTGAGGCACAAAGCATGCTACAACTGATGGCACCTGCCGATTCGCCAAAGATGGTTACTTTCGAAGGGTCGCCACCAAAGTTCTTGATATTACGCTGAACCCATTGCAGAGCGTATATCTGGTCCAACAGTCCATAGTTGCCAGAGTGTCCGTCAGGCGACTCCTTGCTCAATTCAGGATGAGCCATAAAGCCTAAAGCACCAGTACGATACTCTACGCTGACAATGACAACACCACGACGGGCAAGACTCGTCCACAAGTCGCCACCATACCACTCTGTCTGGAAACCGCCTCCATGAATCCATACCATGACGGGCAGACGGTCTGAAACTGATTTGGCTGGCGTAGCAATACCTAAATACAAGCAGTCTTCACTCATCTTGTCGGCTGTACGGTCAGGACGTGTGGGCTGTGGAGGCAACGGACCAAACGTGTCACATACTCTGACACCTTCCCATGCCTTAGCTGGCTGCGGAGCCTTCCAACGCAGGTCGCCAACAGGTGGCGCTGCATACGGTATAGCTCTAAATATAGCCAGATCTGTACCATCAAGGATTCCTTCAACATCGCCCGTTTCAACGTGCGTTTTCAGCAGAAGCTGTCCTTGCGCCTCTGTTGCCAATACCAGTAGTCCTAAGACCAGAAATGATAAACACTTTCTCATAACTATTATTCTTTTTATCGTTTATTCGTAATCGTCAATAACTGAATTCATGAAGTCCATCATGGGCTTGGCGGCACGGAACATACGCTCCATCTCGTCAAGCCAATCGTCACCTTCGAAGAACGTGTTCGAAACGGCATGCCACGCACAATAGTCTTTCAGGCGCAGGTATTTAACATGAGGCCAGTCCTTTGGAAAACCAGAAGGACACGTTTTCAACTTTGTCAGACCAAAGCCTTGCGGTTGGTCCCAACTGTCGATATCGGTAGGCGTGTCAATGCTACTGACCTCATCACTGCCAAAATACTTTTGAAACGCTTCATTCTCGACACACTTGAGCCACTCATCCGTGTTACCCATCATCTCATTACGACAGGAAGTCAGAATGTTCGTCGGCAGCCAGTAGTTACCAACAGCCACCAGACAATGGTCTGGCTCCAGATGTA
>Ga0265301_10001531_pt1 | contig 29787 bp, 23 predicted proteins | sample AusTroGonzalo_MG_2_FD_193488 | JGI IMG/M metagenome (GOLD analysis project Ga0265301, IMG submission 193488) | Bovine rumen microbial communities from tropical cattle in Woodstock, Queensland, Australia - Gonzalo_04 | ecosystem: Host-associated > Mammals > Digestive system > Stomach > Rumen ... | reverse complement strand
GGTCATAACGAATACGGATGATGTCTGCGTCCACATAGGTTACCACACCGTCACCTTCTGCCTCTATTTGTGTGCGGCTGTCGGTTACGAGTTGTTCCTCTATACCGGTTCCTACGATAGGAGCCTCTGATGTCAACAGAGGTACTGCTTGACGCATCATGTTCGATCCCATCAACGCACGGTGCGCATCATCGTGCTCCAAGAACGGAATCAACGAAGCAGCCACCGATGCAATCTGACAAGGAGCCACATCCATCAAGTTCACCTCACTCGGAGCAACAACTGGGAAATCAGCACCCAGACGGGTCTTAACCACCTTACGGATAAACGAACCGTCCTCACGGAGCGGTGCGTTACCTTGTGCTACTACCTGACTCTCTTCATCCTCTGCGGAGTAATAAACAACATGGTCGTTATCCAGATCCACAATGCTATTCTCTACCTTGCGGTACGGGGTCTCAATAAAACCGAGGTCGTTGATCTTTGCGTAGATACACATAGACGAGATCAAACCGATGTTTGGACCTTCCGGCGACTCGATAGGACAGAGACGACCGTAGTGGGTGTAGTGAACGTCACGCACCTCGAAACCGGCACGGTCACGACTCAAACCACCAGGACCAAGGGCCGACATACGACGCTTGTGCGTAATCTCAGCCAGCGGGTTCTGTTGATCCATGAACTGACTCAACGCATTGGTACCGAAATAACTGTTGATGATAGACGATATAGATTTCGCATTAATCAAATCAGTCGGAGTGAACACTTCGTTGTCGCGAACATTCATACGCTCACGAACAGTACGGGCCATACGAGCCAAACCGATACCAAACTGGTTGAACAGTTGCTCACCTACGGTACGAACACGACGATTGGACAAGTGGTCGATATCATCCACCTCGGCGTTGGAGTTAATCAACATCACGAGGTACTTGATAATCTCAATCATATCCTCCTTGGTCAAGACACGAGTATCCTCAGGGATCGACATATTGAGCTTACGGTTGATACGATAACGTCCCACTTCACCTAAGTCGTAACGTTTCTGCGAGAAGAACAAGTTCTGAATCATCTCACGAGCAGTAGCATCATCTGCCGGCTCTGCGTTACGCAATTGACGATAGATGTACAGCACTGCCTCTTTCTCCGTCTTAGCAGGGTCTTTCTGCAAAGTGTTGAAGATGATGGCGAAATCGTTCTCACGCTCTTCCTGTTTGTGCAACAGAATAGTCTTCGAACCTGATTCGAGAATAGTCTCCATCGTCTCCGGCGTCAGTTCCTCCTCACGCTCTACCACGATGGTGTTACGTTCGATAGACGAAACCTCACCGGTATCTTCATCTACGAAATCTTCTACCCACGCCTTCATCACATCACCGGCCAACTTACGACCGATACATGCCTCCAGCGTTTCGCGGTTACACTTAACCTCTTCCGCCAAATCGAAGCAGTCCAAGATATCCTTGTCGCTCTCAAAACCGATGGCACGAAGAAGGGTCGTTACCGGCAATTTCTTCTTACGGTCTATGTAAGCATACATGACCTTGTTGATGTCAGTGGCGAACTCAATCCACGAACCGCGGAAAGGAATAATACGTGCCGAGTACAGTTTGGTTCCGTTCGAGTGCATGGATGTTCCGAAGAACACACCCGGACTACGGTGCAACTGGCTCACTACTACACGCTCAGCGCCGTTGATAACGAAAGTACCTTTCGGCGTCATGTAAGGTATGGTTCCAAGGTAAACGTCGGAAACGACGGTGTCGAAATCCTCATGATCCGGATCCTCACAACTCAAACGCAGCTTAGCTTTCAGAGGTACACTGTAGGTTAGACCACGCTTAATACACTCCTCGATGGAGTAACGCGGACGGTCTACCGAGTAGTCCAAGAAAGCCAACGTGAAGCTGTTACGGGTATCCTGAATCGGAAAGTTCTCCTGGAATACCTTAAACAATCCTTCCTTCTTTCGCTGCTCAGGAGTCGAATCCATTTGCACGAAATCTGCGAAGGACTTCAGCTGAATTTCCAAAAAGTCAGGATAAGGAAGATGCTTTTGCATCCGACTAAAATTGACTCTTTGCTGTTTTTTGTTTGTAGCCATTATTTTATATGGTTTATTATGGTTTAACAGAATTAAACTGTTGGTAATGAATAATTTACAACTAAATCTATGGGTTTTATATTTATATTATTTTAATTTTCACCCTTAAATAATTACCAAATATTTCAGTTTCTTAAACATTCTGTCCTATTGAGCAGAAAAGGTTTAGACTCTCATTTTGACGTGAGAATCTAAACCTATTCCACTCACATAGAGTGGTGGTCGGGGGTGGGTATTACTTCAGCTCTACCTCAGCACCTACCTCTTCGAGTGCTTTCTTCAAAGCCTCAGCAGTGGCTTTGTCAACACCCTCTTTTACAGTTGAAGGAGCAGCGTCAACGATGTCCTTAGCCTCTTTCAGACCAAGACCGGTTTGCTCCTTAACAGCCTTAACTACTTGGAGTTTTTGAGCACCTGCGCTCTTCAATACTACATCGAACGAAGTCTTCTCCTCAGCAGCCTCAGCAGCAGCGCCGCCAGCAGCAGGAGCAGCAACTGCAACAGCTGCAGCTGCAGGTTCGATACCATACTCGTCCTTCAGAATTTGAGCGAGTTCATTAACTTCCTTAACAGTAAGGTTTACTAATTGTTCAGCAAAAGCTTTAAGATCTGCCATTGTCTTATAAATTTTAAATGTTTTTTATTCAATTAATTTGTTCTTTTGTCTTCCGTCTTTCAACTTTCGACTAATTATTCAGCGCGCTCGCCCAAAGTCTGGAGCACACCATGAAGTGTATTCTGTCCACTCTGCAGAGCCGAAACGACGTTCTTTGCAGGACTTTGCAACAATGCAACGAGGTCTGCGATAAGTTCGTTCTTCGACTTGATAGTGCTGAGGAACTCGAGATTTTGCTTGCCTACGTAAATAGTCTCTTCTACGTACGCAGCTTTCAGTTGCGGTTTAGCCTCACCTGTCTTGTCACCTTTGGTAAACTCTTTGATGAGTTTAGCAGGAGCGTTACCGGTGTTGCTAAGCATGAGTGCGGTGTTGCCTTTCAAAGCCTCAAAGATCTCTGCATCGATGCCCTTTTTCTCAAGAGCCTTTTGCAGCAGCGTGTTCTTAGCTACGAGCAACTTGATTTCCTTCTTGAAACACGCGCGACGCAAATCACTGGTCTTAGCCGCATCCAAACCCTCGATATTAACGAGGTAGAAATGTGCGAACTCTTCCAGTTGTGCACCTAATGCTTCAATGACGAGATTTTTATCTTCCTTTTTCATACTTGTCTGTTGTTTTTAGAGATTAAAGCGATTTGGTATCGATCTTAATACCCTGACTCATAGTGCTGGAAAGATAAACGCTCTTAATGTACTCACCTTTGGATACAGCCGGTTTCAAGTGCTTTATTGTGTCGATGAATGCAAGAGCATTCTCAGCAATCTTCTCTGCGCTGAAACTTACTTTACCAATAGAAGTGTGTACGATACCGAACTTGTCAACTTTGAAGTCAATCTTACCGCCCTTAACCTCTTTAACAGCTTTTGCCACATCCATGGTTACAGTACCGCTCTTGGGGTTCGGCATCAAGCCACGAGGACCTAAGATACGACCCAGGGCACCAATCTTACCCATGATTTGAGGTTGCGTGATGATGACGTCAATGTCAGTCCATCCACCTTTGATCTTTTCAATATACTCATCCAAACCTACATAATCTGCACCAGCCTCTTTAGCTGCTGCTTCTTGGTCGGGATTGCAGAGCGCAAGAACGCGAACTACTTTACCTGTTCCGTTCGGGAGAGCCACCGTACCGCGAACCATTTGGTTAGCCTTACGCGGGTCAACACCCAGACGTACATCGATATCTACACTGGCATCGAACTTAGTGGTGGTGATCTCTTTTACGAGAGCAGCAGCCTCTTCGATGGTGTACAGCTTACCTGCTTCAATCTTCTCAGCAGCAAGCTTCTGTTTTTTTGTCAGTTTTGCCATAATTGTTGATTGATTGAAATAGGTTACTTAACTACGATACCCATGCTACGTGCAGTACCTTTGACCATTTTGAGTGCAGACTCAACGGTGAAGCAGTTGAGGTCCACCATTTTGTCTTGAGCGATTTGCAGCGCCTGCTCCTCGGTGATTGTAGCCACTTTGTTGCGGTTCGGCTGATCGCTACCACCCTTCACCTTAGCCGCCTCAAGGAGCTGAATAGCTACAGGAGGAGTCTTAACGATGAAGTCAAACGACTTGTCAGCATAAACGGTAATGATTACCGGCAGTACTTTACCTGCCTTGTCTTGCGTTCTGGCATTGAACTGTTTGCAGAACTCCATAATGTTCACACCCTTCGAACCCAGAGCCGGGCCTACAGGAGGAGCAGGATTGGCAGCGCCACCCTTGATTTGGAGTTTGATAAAACCAGCAATTTCTTTAGCCATAGTTTTACGTTGTTAATAGTTTTTGGCCTGATAGCGGACTTTTCGTCCTCGGCCGGTTAATAAATTTTTAAACTACCGAGTAGTACATTCGACCTGTAACGGAGTCTCCTACTCTTTTTCTACTTGGTTGAAGCCTAACTCCAGCGGAGTTTGACGATCAAAGATCGTTACAACCACTTTGAGTTTGTGTTTCTCCTGACTCACTTCCTGTACCGTACCCTTGAATCCGTTGAACGGACCGTCAACCACTTTCACACTCTCGCCGACAAGGAAAGTTACTTCACTTGCAGCGCGGGTCTCCGATTCGCTTGCGATGCCAACCAACTTGTTGACTTCTTCTTGCGAAACGGCTTCCGGTTTAGCAGTCGTCTTACCGCCACTAAGGAATCCTAATACGTTCGGGATGTTACGCAAGAGCGGGAAGCTCTCATCGCATAAGTAGCACTCTACCAGCACGTAACCCGGAAGCAGATTGCGATCTTTCTCCGTTCGCTTGCCGTTCTTGAGAGTTACCACTTTCTCTCGAGGAATCAACACCTGCGATACATACTCACGGAAAAGCGAACTGGTAACGAGCGCACTGTTGATGTACTCCTCTACCTTGTTTTCCTTACCGCTAATAGCCCGCAGCACATACCATTGTTTCTTGTTCTCAGCCATCTCAAATTTTCAATTTTCAATTTTCAATTTCCAATTTGGATGGTTTAGAACAAACCATACACAAAGGTCATGATGTTCTCAAAGCACCAGTCCATAAGCCACACGATGAGCGCCAGAATGATGGAAGCGATCAGTACGATCACCGAGCTTTGTGCCAACTCCTTACGGGTAGGCCAACTTGTCTTGTGAACTAGTTCGTTGTACGATTCTTTGAAGTATTCTACAACTTTCATATTAGTAGATTTTTCTTATTTGTTTACTTAACTTTATTCCGTAGCACAATCCGGCTCCAGCAGGTGCTAAAGTCGAATCGGAAGCTATGTTTATATGTCACCCGGTGTAACAGTCCGGATTAGCACGGAAGGCAGGAATCGAACCCACATTAACGGTTTTGGAGACCGCTCTCCTACCATTGGAGGACTTCCGTAAAGCGCCCGGGCTCGAAGCCCGAGCAATTTACCTATATAAGGGTAGGTAAAACCCTCGACAACGGATCGACTTATTAGTCAATCAGTTTGGTAATTTGACCGGAACCTACGGTACGACCACCCTCACGGATAGCGAAACGCAGACCCTCAGAGCAAGCAACCGGATAGATCAACTTAACGGTGATCTCCAAGTTATCGCCCGGCATTACCATCTCAGTTCCTTCCGGCAAAGTGATTTCACCGGTAACGTCCATTGTACGGATGTAGAACTGAGGACGATAGTGGTTGTGGAACGGAGTGTGACGGCCACCTTCCTCTTTCTTCAAGATATAAACGGAAGCCTTGAACTCGCTATACGGTTTAACAACACCCGGGTGAGTCAATACCATACCACGCTTAACCTCATCTTTGTCGATACCACGGAGGAGCAGACCTACGTTATCACCTGCCTCACCTTGATCCAACAATTTGCGGAACATCTCAACGCCGGTAACAACGCTCTTCTTGCCCTCAGCACCAAGACCGATCAGCTGAACTTCGTCACCCACTTTGATGACACCGGTCTCAATACGACCAGTTGCAACAGTACCACGACCGGTGATCGAGAATACGTCCTCAACAGGCATCAAGAACGGTTTATCTTTATCACGAGTCGGCAGCGGAATCCAAGTGTCGCAAGCGTCCATCAATTCCATTACCTTATCCTCCCACTTTGCAACACCATTCAGTGCGCCCAGTGCAGAACCGCGAATAACCGGAGTGTTGTCACCGTCGAACTCATAGAAGCTCAACAGCTCACGCATCTCCATCTCAACGAGATCCAACATCTCCTCGTCGTCAACCATATCGCATTTGTTCATGAATACAACCAAACGCGGAACGTTTACTTGGCGAGCCAAGAGGATGTGCTCACGGGTCTGAGGCATAGGACCATCAGTAGCAGCAACAACGATAATAGCACCGTCCATCTGAGCAGCACCGGTAACCATGTTCTTTACATAGTCGGCGTGACCCGGACAGTCTACGTGAGCGTAGTGACGGTTAGCCGTCTGATACTCAACGTGAGCGGTGTTAATAGTAATACCACGCTCTTTCTCTTCCGGAGCGTTGTCAATAGAGTCGAACGAACGGACCTCAGACAGACCTTTCTTTGCCAATACTTGGGTAATAGCAGCGGTCAGAGTCGTTTTTCCGTGGTCAACGTGACCGATGGTACCGATGTTAACGTGCGGTTTCGAACGGTCAAATTTTTCTTTTGCCATAGTAATTCTTTAAATTTTAATAACGTTATTAAACAATAAATGTTTATTTTCTAATTATTTACTTTCTTTAAAAAAGGCCGGTCAGATTTGACCCTAACCAGCCGTATTTTCATGGAGCTGATGGCGGGAGTTGAACCCGCGACCTCATCCTTACCAAGGATGCGCTCTACCACTGAGCTACATTAGCAAGAGAGCGAAAGACGGGACTCAAACCCGCGACCCCCAGCTTGGAAGGCTAGTGCTCTATCGACTGAGCTACTTTCGCATTGCCCCGCGTGGGGATTCGCTTTTCGCATTTAAGCGAAGTGGGTGCGGATGGATTCGAACCACCGAAGTCGAAGACAGCAGATTTACAGTCTGCCCCATTTGGCCACTCTGGAACACACCCATTTTTCAAAGAACCTTGAGCCTCTAGTCGGACTCGAACCAACGACCGCTGGATTACAAATCTAGTGCTCTACCAACTGAGCTATAGAGGCGTTCGCACGACCCTATTGGTCGAAAGCGGGTGCAAAGGTACTGCTTTTTTTTGATATGACCAAATAATTTTGCAAAAAAAATGCATTTTTGGTCGTTTTTCTTATTTTTGTCATCTTTATTTGACGTTTCTCGCGCGTATACGCGCTATTTTATATAAGGTAAAAACACCGCCCCACAATTGTGAAGCGGTGTCTCGGTATATCCCATTCAAACGTTAGTCTTGGAACTTAGCACAGAGGAACTCGCGGTTCAAACGTGCAATATTAGCCAAGCTGACACTCTTCGGGCACTCAGCGGCACATGCACCGGTGTTGGTACAGTTACCGAATCCGAGTTCGTCCATCTTAGCCACCATCGCTTTCGCACGAGCCGCAGCCTCAATCTTACCTTGCGGCAGAAGAGCGAGCTGCGATACCTTCGCGGAAACGAACAGCATCGCCGAACCGTTCTTACAAGCGGCCGCACAAGCACCACAACCAATACAAGAAGCTGCATCCATGGCCTCGTCTGCTACGGGCTTCGGAATAGGTATGGCATTGGCATCAGGTACACCACCGGTGTTAACGGAAACGAAACCACCGGCCTGCATGATCTTGTCATAGGCACCACGGTCCACCATGAGGTCCTTGATTACAGGGAACGCACGGCTACGCCACGGTTCAACGGTGATGGTCTCACCATCTTTGAACTTACGCATGTGGAGCTGGCAGGTCGTGATGGCGCTGTCAGGTCCGTGCGGGTGACCGTTGACGTACATAGAACACATACCGCAGATACCCTCACGGCAATCGTGATCGTAGGTAACGGGGTCTTTATGCTCTGCAACGAGTTGCTCGTTCAGAATATCAATCATCTCCAAGAACGAAGCACCTTGGAAGACGTGCTTGAGTTCATAAGTCTCAAAATGTCCTTGAGCTTTAGGTCCTGCTTGTCTCCAAACACGAACCTTAATATCAATGTATTGATCCATAATGCTTAGTTTTTGTAGTTACGTGTTTTACGTTCCGTGAATTCGTAGTCGAGCGGCTCTTTGATGAGTTGCGGTTCTTTGTCCTCACCCATATATTTCCAGCAGCCTACGTACGAGAACTTATCATCCTGACGGAGAGCCTCGCCTTCCGGCGTCTGGTATTCCTCGCGGAAGTGACCACCGCAACTCTCCTCACGATGGAGAGCATCTACGGCCATCAGACGACCGATCTCGATGAAGTCAGCGAGACGAAGTGCTTTCTCCAACTCGTTATTCAGATGATCAGCTTGTCCCGGGATATAAACATTGGTCCAGAACTCTTTCTTGATAGCGTCGATCTTCTTGATACCTTCTTTCAAGCCCTCAGCGGTACGACCCATACCAACGAAGTCCCACATAATCAGACCCAGCTCTTTATGGATCGAATCCACCGAACGCTTACCCTGGATAGCCATTAACTTATCGATCTTGTCCTGAACAGCTTTCTCTGCCGCAGCGAACTCGGGCAGGTCGGTACTCATGCGAGGTACACCGATTTGGTCGCTCAGGTAGTTCTGAATCGTGTACGGCAGAACGAAGTAACCGTCCGCGAGACCTTGCATCAGGGCCGAAGCACCGAGGCGGTTAGCACCGTGGTCGGAGAAATTAGCCTCACCGATACAGAACAGACCCTTGACGGTCGTCTGCAGCTCGTAGTCAACCCAGATACCACCCATCGTGTAGTGGATAGCAGGGAAGATCATCATCGGGTTCTCGTACGGGTTCTCGTCCACGATCTTCTCATACATCTGGAAAAGGTTACCGTATTTCTGAGCCACAACATCTTTGCCCAGACGCTGGATAGCGTCGCTGAAGTCCAAGAATACTGCCAAACCGGTATTATTCACACCGTAGCCCTTATCGCAGCGCTCTTTAGCGGCACGCGAAGCCACGTCACGCGGAACCAAGTTACCGAAGGCCGGATAGCGACGCTCGAGATAGTAATCGCGGTCTTCCTCAGGGATATCACGACCTTTGATCTCGCCGGCTTGCAGACGCTTAGCGTCCTCCAGTTTCTTTGGAACCCAGATACGTCCATCGTTACGGAGCGACTCCGACATCAGGGTCAATTTCGATTGGAAATCACCGTGCTTCGGAATACAGGTCGGGTGGATCTGTGCGTAGCAGGGGTTAGCAAACAACGCACCGTGGCGGTACATCTGCATAGCAGCCGAACCGTTCGATGCCATCGCGTTGGTACTCAGGAAGAACGTGTTTCCGTAGCCACCCGAACCTACAACCACTGCGTGAGCGAAGAAACGCTCGATGCGACCGGTTACAAGATTTCGTGCGATGATACCACGAGCACGCTTCTCGCCGTTCTCATCAGCAACGAGGACGATGTCCAGCATCTCGTAGCGGGTGTACATCTTCACTTTGCCTTTACCGATCTGGCGGCTCAGAGCGCTATATGCACCCAGCAACAACTGCTGACCTGTCTGACCCTTAGCGTAGAACGTACGACTAACCTGTGCACCACCGAACGAACGGTTGTCGAGCAGACCGCCGTATTCGCGTGCAAACGGAACACCTTGTGCCACACACTGGTCGATGATGCTATTCGACACCTCAGCCAAACGATAAACGTTTGCCTCTCGAGCACGGTAGTCACCGCCCTTGATGGTATCGTAGTACAAACGATAAACGCTATCACCGTCGTTCTGGTAGTTCTTCGCAGCGTTGATACCACCCTGTGCAGCAATCGAGTGCGCACGACGCGGACTATCCTGAATACAGAAGTTCAGCACGTTAAAGCCCATCTCTGCTAACGAAGCAGCAGCCGATGCACCGGCCAAACCTGTACCCACAACAATCACGTCCAAACGACGTTTGTTGGCAGGGTTAACCAGTTTCTGATGGTTCTTATAGTTGGTCCATTTGAGCTCCAGCGGACCTGCAGGAATCTTCGCCATCTCCGGAGTGATAACCGGAGTCGTAGCCTCTTTCACTGCCTCTGCGGCAGCATCCACTACTGCTTCAGCTGCGTCCAACGCAACCTCTGCAGCCTTGACAGCGGCTTTCTTAACAGCTTTCTTAACTGCTTTCTTTGCCTCTTCAATGATATCTTCTTTCTTTTTCGTTGCCATAGTCGTAAATCATTAAGCGCAGAGCATTCCAATGCCCATGCCGAGGTAATACAATACAACAATTGCGAACGGCAGAACAGCCAGTGTCGCTACGATGCAACCGATCACTTTGATACGCTTCATCCAAACGAGGTTGTTCCAACCCAGCGTGTGAAGAGCGGACCAAACGCCGTGATTCAAGTGAAACCAGAGAGCGCAGAGCCAAATGAGGTAGAGTACGCAGTAGATTTGACCGCTGACAGGAGTCGTGAACAGTGCCTTCACATACGCAGCACCGTTCTGCGGGTCAAATGCACCGGCTGTCGCGCCTTCGGTAATCTCCGCCAACTGCATCCGGAACCAGAAATTGTAAAGGTGTAGCACCAGGAAACCGATAACGATAGCGCCCAGAACGAGCATGTTCTCCGATTCCCATTCTACGCCTTCTTTCTTACCTGTTACCGCATAACGATCGTTGCCACGAGCAGCACGGTTCTGAATAGTCAGATAGATCGCGTAGCAGAAATGCACCAACACCAGGAATGCCAAACCAAGCGTGCCTATCAAAGCATACCAGTTAGCTCCCAAAAGGTGACAAATCGTGTTGTAGGCCTCCTCCGAGAAAACCACAGCCAAGTTCATACAGCCGTGGAAAAGCAGGAATAAGACCAACGCGAGGCCTGTCAAGCTCATGACGAACTTACGGCCGATTGAAGAGTCTTTTAACCACATACAAAGAGTGAATAGTTAATAATTAATGAATATTGATTAGTATTAGTTTCAAAATTGCGTGCAAAATTACAAAATTTTTTGCATATATGCAAGAAAAAAGAGAAAAAAGGCGCTTTTTTTGTTATAGAGGCACTTATTCCACCCATTGGATATGCAATCGAACGTCGTAGAAGCGAACGAAGATCTGCTCTGCTATCACCGTCTCTCCTTTGCGCAATCGAGAGATAGGATAGCGTTCGTACGGGTCGGTATGAGAAGGCATATCGTGGTGAATATTGATAGTTTCGCCATCGAAATAATCGCCATAAACATTCATCCAAGCTTTCAACGCCAAGTCGCGATCCAAGTAACCCGTTTCTCCATTGACCGTTACCTCCCACGGCGTATCCAAAGGCCGCATCGGAGAATCATTCTCCTTGCGTAGCACCGCAGATAACATCTGCCGCTCTTCGTCGGTCAAACTCCACTCCTGATGGCTGTTCTTCGGCCATTCGCGCGTAGCCGTTAACCATAACTTAAAGCGCATCTCAGGCACCGGCAACCCTTCCCGAGAATCCGGTTCCACCTGTTGCCCTGTGCCGTGCGGCATATCCTTGATGAGCGTTCGCTCCACCTTGCGAGGCATCAAGTCACGAGTCACACCATACCGCACATCATACCTGTAAGTATGGTATTCGTCATTAAAACGCGGATCCATATACAACACATCCCATTTTTTATCCCATCCTTCACCCGGTCCGAAAGCGTGACAGTAGATATGCAAGGCACCTTCGAAGCCGCTATTCATCTCCGCTAACCGATTACCTACTCTGGTCACAGACGCAGGGATATACAAAGTATATAACTCGCTGCAGAAATCGAAGCACCCGCCGCCAATACTCTTCACACCATCCTCCAAAAAGACTTCCGTCAAATGGTGACAACTCTTAAAAGCGCCATAACCAATCTCAGCAGGACCTAAGATAACCACTCTGCGTAAGTTCTCACAATACTGAAACGCTTCATGTTCAATCACCTCCACGCTCTTAGGCAATTCAACGCTCTTCAACTCATCCACTCCTTCATAACTGCCTTCTTTCTTAAACGCCGAATAGGCTATCACTCGCACACCGTCGGGCACTATCACGTGAGGGTTATTCACTTGACACCGCGTTAACACGCCATCATTAATCTCGAAAATGTTTTCCATATGAGTATAGTTTAAAATTTTTATGAGTATAGTGTAAAATTTTTGAGTAGAGTTCAAAGGTCAGTGTTAGTCTTTTCGCTGCAAAGGTACAACAAAAAATTGACATACGCAAATAAAAATGCATTATCAAAATGTATATTATATATAGATATATAATATAGTTTATTCGTGTAAAAATGGCGGATTTTCTGCGTTTTTGGAGCGTTTTGGGGGCTGGACATAAACGTAATAACCTACTAATCACCCACTAATCACCCACTAATCACCCACTCGATGAACGTATTTGGGTCGGAAAAAGGGTGTGTGACTAAGCCTCAAATGTACTGACCCCTATTGGGGGGGGCAAACAAAAAGCGGAGCCTAACCCCGCTTTTTGCCTTTTTCGTATTGTCACGGCATCGATGCCGACTTTCTTATTGAACCTGCTGACCGGTTATCGTGTAGATCTTACCATCACGGATAATCAGCAGTTGGGCTTCACGAATGACCTTATTGATGACGCGTGATTGGTCATTGGTAATCTCCTCCACTCCGGTAGGAGCATCCTTCGGGGTGATCTTGATAGCCTTGATAGCCAGACCCGGTTCTCCCGCTTTCTTTGCTTTCACGCGAGCCGGCGCTGCGGATTGCTCTCCATCAGCCTGCAGATACAAGATAACGTGGGTTTGAGCCACTACATTGTAGGATACTTGTATCCAACCGGCCTTCGGCGAAGTGATTTCAGCTCGGCCTACGCCTTCAATATACGCTTCTGCATGGAAACCTGCCGCTACTTCGCATTGAATCTGGAACTGACCTTCGCCAGCCGGCACATCGAATACCAACACACCCGGCAGTTTCTTCAACCACTCTGCAGAGCAGGTCACAAGGGCTGTTAACGTATTCTCTAAGGTCTCATCATCGGTGGTGGTATTGATCTCGATTTGACCTTCGGTCTCGTTGAACGTATCATCCTTCGAACTACTGAAGACTACATCGAGGTTCTCATCTGGATTCTCGCCCTCACCATCAAAAGTAATGTCCGTTACTTCATCTTCCTTAACCGGCAGAGGTACTTTACCAAGTTCAACGTCCTTAGCCTTGATTTCCTTGGAATAATCGGAATAGAATCCTCCGAAATTATCCGCCGCTTCTAGCCATGATACGAACTCTACCCCTTTAGTCATGATATCAATACCGCCGATATTGTCCTCACCTTTGGTGAAAGCACGTGCATGAATCGCTTCTGTGCCACCGTGAGCGAATACATAACCACCGGCAGAAACGGCAATCGGACCGCTGGTATTCCTCAGACCATATTCTCCTCCGTCTACGAATAGATAGCAATCGTGTATCTTCATCTCAGCTGCACTTATGGCCGTGTGGCTAGCTTCGACCTTGATGGTATCTTTGCGATTCTCACACCAAATGAAGACTGCGCTACTGGAGTTGATGGCCTTTGCTGCGTTTTTAATCACGCAGTTACCATTAACACGGATACTCAGGAATGCACCGGATTCGATGAATACGCCTCCATTAGCATCAAACGTGTCTTTCTGCAGCGTCAGATACTTATTGCCACTTTCGGGCTCAACGGTATAGATGACCGAACCGTCACCAAATATATCACCGTTATTAGCCGTCGTAGCAAGTGTGCCCATTACGGTAATACCGCTAGTCGATACTTCTATATAATAGCGCGCATTTTGTGCAAGGTACTTATCATCGCCCTTAAAAACATAAATGATGGTGGCCGTACCGGTACCTCCATTCAAGGTAATGGCACCCGTTTCTGCATCCACTGAAGCCACGTTGTATGGATCATCTGCATGCCACTCATATGTGCTACTATATGTCTCCGTTAAATCATCAGGTTTATTCATTGTTGGAGGCAAAAACTCGCCTACACTCTTCTCAAGGCGTATTACTTCAGGAGTAAAGCTGATATGTGGTTGTCTCTTCGATACCGTCAAATAGAAGCGAGCACGAGCCGAATGATACTCACTATTTCCGTTAAAGATAGCGTCAATTTGTGCTGTACCGAAATGAACCATCGTCACGTTTCCGTTTTCATCCACTGTAGCCACTTCTGGTCTGCTGGACTCCCATGCATCTATCGTCACACCCGGAGTACCGATAACCGGTGCCAGTTTCAGCACATTACCTACGGTATCCGTACCTTGGTAAGGGTCAAAATAGATGGTCGGTTGCTTCTTAGCGTGCAGTACATAAGATGCAGTAACTGCATTCCAATCGTCATTACCTGCCCATGTTGCGCTAATAGTAGTCTCTCCTATCGAGCCCGTAACCGTCACCTGACCATTGGCATCAATGGTAGCTACAGCAGGGTTGGATGAGTTATAGGTGATACCTTCTGTAATAGGCTGTGAGGTGAATGTGCCGCGACCTTCATTATACACCTTGATACTGATCTCCAAAGAAGGAGTCGTATAACTGTAAGAGCCACTACCGCCACCTTCGCCGGTTGCGCCATCACCACCTATGCCTGTGCCTGCGCCACCGCCTCCTCCGGCAGCACCGCCGCCACCGTCATCACCGCCACCTCCGGCTCCGGCATTGCCGTAAACAACGATGCGGTCTTCAGTAATAGTGATTTTAGTTTGGTCTGCTCCGGTTTTATAGTAACGAGCCACCGGTGTACCTTTCTCTACTGTATAGTGAACAGTGTGGTCGGTAGTACAGAAATTTTCTCTATCTAAAAAAACTTTTTCTGTATACGTCACATCAGCTTTACCTACTGCAATAAAAGACAATGTCATTCCTCTAAAAACTTGAACTGCAGAGGTGTTGGATGAAGTAAGGTCGTTCATAGAACCATAAATCATGCTGCAACCACCTTGGTCTCCTACATGCATGGTTGCATCGACCTCGTAAGCTGTACGATCTGCCGACTGCCCAGGTAGAGCATCAGGTGTAAAATCACAATCTTGTGCACTAACTGTCAACGCGACAAGCCATAACGCTACCAGCGTCAGGGCCAAAAAAGGAGTAAACTTTTTCATACGCATAATGGTTTTGAAAACTTTTCGGCTGCAAAGATACGAAAAAGATTTGAATTATGCAAATAAAATTTACTTTTTTTCCTTTCATTTTTCACTTTTCGCCTAAAAAATTTGCACACACGCAAAATTTTTCGTACCTTTGCAGGCAGAAACCATAAAAACACATTTTTTCGATGATTGAGTATATAGACAGACGCGGTTCGGACTGCTATAAATGGGATAGCGAGCAAGCACAAGATACGCTGCCGTTATGGGTGGCAGATATGGATTTTGCTGCCGCTAAACCCATCCGTGAAGCAATACAACGTCGATTAGACCATGGCGTCTTCGGCTACTCGATTGTGCCTCAAGCTAACTACGACGCGGTGGCTTCATGGTTCAGCCGCAAACACGGATGGAAAGGAATTAACCGAACCAACCTACTCTATACCACGGCGGTTGTACCCGCCATTTCCGCTATTTTCAAAGCGCTGCAAACAAGAAAAGGAGGATGTCAGCCGTTGCGGGTCTTGACCTTTACACCGGCATATAACTGTTTCTTCTCGTGCATAGAGAACATGGGCTGCGAATTGGTGGCATCGCCCTTAGTGCTCCGTAATAACCGCTTCGAGATCAACTGGGCAGACGTGGAACAGAAAGCCAAACGAGCGGACGTGTTCCTGCTCTGCAATCCTCATAACCCCACCGGTCGGGTTTGGAGTAGAGAAGAATTGGAACGCTTAGCGGATATCATGCGCCACGAGCATCTGTTTGTGCTTTCGGATGAGATCCATTGCGAGTTTGCTTTCCCTGGCCATCAATACACACCTTTTACCACGATTGCTATCAACGACACGGACTTCTGCGTCTGCACCTCCGCATCCAAGGCCTTTAATATAGCAGGTCTCTTGTGCGCCAATATATACGTTCCCAACGCGGAACTGTTTGCACAGATAAACCACGCATTAGAAATCCACGAAGTAAACGGACTCAATCCATTCGGTTTAGTAGCACAAGTAGCGGCGTATAACGAGAGCGAAGATTGGTTGGACGAACTGAACAAAGTCGTCTATGACAACTACTGCTATCTACGTGATTTTCTGCAAGAAAAACTCCCCATGATCACCCTGCACGAAACAGAAGGCACCTACTTGGCATGGGTTAACATAGAAGCCCTTGGCATCGAATCGGAGGCGTTCTGCGAACGACTCGCCAAAGAGCAACATGTGCTCCTGAACCCCTCCGGCATGTATGGCGGTAAAGGCTATGTGCGCATTAATCTCGCCACCTCCCATGACATCCTCTCCGAAGCCCTAACCCGCTTAGCACAGATGATAAAAAATTGATGGATTGATGGAATGAACGGCACGTCTCATTATTATGCATTTATCAGCCATAGTAGCGCGGATGAAAAAACCGCCTTATGGTTGCGACGACAGTTGGAGAACTATCGCGTGCCTTCGTCTGTGCGAGCGCAATTGGGTGTCCCTGAGCGACTACGCCCTATCTTTCTCTATCAAACAGATTTAGCAGGAAACAATCTACACGAGGCGCTATTGGATTCATTAGACGAGTCGCAATTCCTGATAGTGCTTTGTTCGCCATCCGCGTGTCAATCCAAGTTTGTGAACGCAGAGGTGCAGCATTTTATAGATACCGGACGAACAAATGCCATTATTCCTATTATTATAGCGGGTACTCCGTATGCAGAGCAGAATGGTTTACCGGCAAAGGAAGAGTGTTTTCCGGAAGCCATCCGTCGCTTAAAAGGCACGCCTCATGAGTTACGAGGCATCCCTCTTTCGTTGAATAACGGCCGAGTAGCCGTAATGAATATAATTGCCACGATGTTAGGGGTACGTTTTGACGTGCTATGGAATCGCTATGAGCAGCAGCGAAGAAAGTTTCGACGGATAGGAGCAGTGAGCCTTATCTTGACGGCGTTGATTACTTTCTGCGCGTGGGAGTATCTACGTCCTTCCTATCGGTACTTTGCGGATTATGTGGACCGATGGGGTATTCCGGAAGGGATAGTAGAAATGAGCAAAGAGCGATGCCGACATGCTAACCGCATGTATGAGTTTCGATATGAACGTATTCCGATCGGAGAGAAGAAAGCCTTATCATGGCGGGTAGTAGAAGTGAGATACATCAATTCTGCCGGCATACTGCGTCCTGTAACCGATACTGAACTCAAAGATCGCGCTTCCATACAACGCATTATCTATTACACTTCGGATATACCGCGTCAAGTGTATTATTGCAACGAGAAGGACTCTATACTTCTTCGTAAAAACCTCTTTGCCCGAAATGGAGTACCGGCTACCATTGCCGATTTTGCACATGCCGAAGAGCAACAAGGCGTAGGACATATGGGCTCAGACTTAAACAGCATGATCAAAGGAACGATGGAGCAAGCCGATGATCCGTCGAATATAGTCCGTTTTGTGTATCAGCGTAACGCACGAGGGTTTATAACGGCTATAACCTTCCACTCCAGTAATAGCGAAGATCTACAGGCTTCTGCCACGCCCGATCAAGATGGTATCTTCGGGCAACAATTTGAGTTAGATTCATTAGGACGGCGCATAGGCGTGCAGTATATGGATGCCGCACAGCAGGTCATCACTACGCGTCATGGAGTAGCCAAACGAACTTTTACCTATGATCCATGGGGAAATATCCAAGTATCTACTTATTTAGGCTTAGACGGTCGTCCCACGTTGAATGAGCTGTATTTTGCTACGTGTGTGGGGCAAACGGACGCCTACGGCAATATAACGGAAGAAGTCTATTTAGACACGTTAGGCCAATTGACAATGATCCAAGGAGGCTTTGCTCGTCGTACAGCCAAGACCGATGAACACGGCAATGCCATTGAGATAGCCTATTGGGATACAGAAGAACACTTGTGCATGAACTCCTATGGCTACGCACGAGAGACCATGGAATACGACCGCAAAGGCCGCGTGATACATCACCATTATTTCGATACAGAAAATAACCCTATAAACCTACAATGAATACCTATCAACCACAACCCATTGACACCTCAAAAGTGGAATTGTCTAAGGAACTCCAGTCGCTGACGGAGCAATTGGCTCAAAATGTACATGAGGTATGGTCTGCTGGTCGCATTGCCGAAGGTTGGCAGTGGGGCGAACAACGCGATGATGCGCGTAAACTTCATCCCTGTTTAGTTCCCTTTGACCAGTTACCCGAATCAGAAAAAGAGTACGATCGCAACACCGCTATTCAAACGATCAAGACCATCCTCCAATTAGGTTACACCATCAGCAAATAAACAGTTATGGCAAACACAAACTCTATCGGCAAATGGCAGTCCGTGAAGGATTTGTTTAAGCGTTTAGTCGCCCTTCATTACTCGCGCACCGAGCGCAAGTTCTTAGTTTATGCCTGCTCGTGGTTGGTGATTTTCATTTTTGGCATCGTGGTGTACTACACACTGTATAGTTCCTATCCGGTGGAAGGCAACCGAGTGGTAGGAAAAAGTGTGGTAGAGACTCACAACGGTGCGGAGTTGTTGGTACGATCGATGGCTTCTTCGCTGGACCTATTCTTTTTCAATATAGACAGCAACGGTGTGGACGGATGGTTAGATGCGGCTCAATCCGGCGTATGGGGCTGGTTACTAGCGGTCATAGCTATACTGGCAGGTGGATGGACAATCTCTGTAGTAGGACTTTTAGTATGGTCGCTTATCAAACAATGGGTGAAGAAAATCAGCACCTTGCTCCAAAAAGATACGCACCTTTATATCTTCGTGGGTATCAATAATCCCTCCAAGCTACTGGCGGCGGATGTGCAACAGAAAAAAGATCCGAAGGACTTATTCCTCTTTTTGGTACCCCCAGATGACGATGAGGAGGCGAACACGTCCGTTTGGGATAAGTTCTCCAAAAAGATGAATTACAAGCATCATCTGTACCAAGATGTAGCCCATTTAGACGGACAAATCCTGATTGCGGAAAAAAAGATTGTGGATTGCACGAACGACACAAAAAACGGCAATATATGGCAAGAGATAGGTTTGCCGCTTATGCAAAACTATATTCAAAATAGCGCGGAGATCGATGTGCTGCTACTGGGTGAGAATGAGACGGAGAATATCTACGATGCCTTGCGCTTGGCGAACGATGCGTTACTCAAATCGCGCCACAAGCAAGTTACTATCCATTGTCGCGCACGGCGAGGTAATGTGAATCGCATTGTGGAAGACTTGCCGGAGAGTTCGATGATTGAAGTGGTGGACGCTTCATATATGGCAGTGGAGATGCTAAAGAACGATGTGGCTAACCATCCTGTCTCGTTCGTGCAACTAAGCAAAACGAACCCCGGCACAGTGTCGTCTGCATTCCATAGTCTCATCATCGGTTTTTCGGAAACCGGCATTGATGCCTTCCGGTTCTTATATGAGTTCAGCGCGTTCATAGATGCGACTTGCGATTCAAATGAAGACCGACGTAGTCCATTCTATTGCGACATTGTGGACAAGCAGTTCAGCGCCGGTACGGCGCGGTGGAAGAACTTAGCTTCCCGCATCTTTGGAGAAGAAACAAAGAAAGACCAAGAGAACTTCAAGCACATCACCTTCCATGAGATGGATTACGGTTCCGACGCTTTTTATGAGAAAGTGCTACGGCCGAAGATTAAGCAACTCCAGTATGTGGTAGTGGCGGTAGGAGACGACCGAACCGGCATCACCATTGCGGCAGATATATTGCGCTATGCCATCAAAATGGGACGTGTGGACCTCGCGCATCCTCAAAAGACGCCCTTCCGTATTTATGTCCGTTCGTACGACCCGAGTCTGCTGGCGTTTATGCAACAGGTGGCGGACCATCTGAACGGCGGTGCGTCTTTTATCACTATCTTCGGCTCCGAACAAGAGGTCTATTCCAAGCACATGCAGGTGGATAATCTCCTCAAAGATCAAGCCATGGAATATTACTACCATTACACGAAAGTGACGGTAGAGCACTTAGGCGAAGGCGAATTGAAGGCCAACAAAGAGGAGCAATGGAAAGCTCGTAGGGCTGATGCGTTTAATTCGGAATCGCAGTATTATAAGAAGAACCACGGTAAGTACGGTGCTACGATGGATCTGCGGCGAGAAGAAGGGCAGGATTATGCCAACGCCATGCACCGGCATACGAAGCAGTACCTTTACGAGCACGGTACACCGTTGCTACGCTTGGCGCAGACAGAACACTTGCGTTGGGTGGCTGCGCATGAGTTGATGGGCTTTGAGCCGTCCGTACCGCGTTGCACGACCAAAGAGATTGTTCGTTACTGTCACCCCGGCATGGTGCCTTGGCGCGAGATAGAAGATTGGAAAAAAGCCTACGATTATATTACCCTGTACGGCATTTGCGACGAGGCCGCGGTCACGCAAGCCATTAGTTCCCTCCTATCTGATCCCCGGTAGGCGGTTCGTGGGCAGGGATAGGCATCGGCGGACGGGAATAAATGAACATTTATATGTACGTATAGGTCCCATATAGTACTTTAACCCAATAAAAACGGCATGAGAAAGATTATTCTTGTTATATTCTTAGTGAACCTTATTTCTCTATCTGCGGCAACGGTGAACACCTATTATGTCGTAACGTCCGATACGGCTTATGGGTGGAGGTTACCATACACTATGACAACCATGTCTATAAACTCAGTAGAGTCAAGCTACCGCCACAATGACGTACTATATATCACACGCATCTCACAGGATGACGAATACTATGGAGAATATGGCTATGTCAAAAAAGATAAGGCATGGGTGCCTCTGCTATGCATCCGAGCTCTTTCTGAGAAAGAAATAGCACAATATAAGGAAGATGTCAAACGCTCTAAAGGCTCAAAACCATTGCGTATCTTATTGTGGATTTTTCTCGGTCTTGTTATATTGGGTACTGGTGCGATGTTCTTTACGGACGACCCGCTTCATTCTCTTGGAGCATATTTTGCCACTATTCTATTATGTATTGCAGCGGTACTTTTGTCATCCTATATGCAGTTTATCATATGTTGGGGACTGAAGATTGTCGGCTGGATTCAGCATTATATCTTATTTGGTTGGTTTACAGATATGTTCGTAAATGGTATTTTGTCAATAATTCCTTTTTTATTTAATTTGCCCTCTTTTGGACTGTATGGTTTGATAGCAGGACTTCTTCCCGCAGCAATGTTCTATGGGATAGCTTATTTATTTAGAGATTATCCTTTTGCCCAATGGGTCGTTTATGTATTCCAACTGGCCACACTCTTAGCTGTATTAGTGCTCGTTAATGATGGATTGTATTCTATATTCAATCCATTTATGCACCTAGATGGAATAGACTCTCTTTCCTCGTTAGCCAGAGCTTGTGATTGGGGACAATATGCCAATAATGTATTTATAATGGCTTATTACGTCGGAACGATCATCCTTCTCATACCTCATTCCGTGCTAATAAAATACTTAGAGAAATAAAGAGTATTTGCATAAATCAAAAAATAGCAGTAATTTTGCGCAGAAACTAATCAACAAATAATTATGAGTATGAAACGTATCTTCCCTTACTTTTTTTCAATGATCACATTGTGCCTCATTGGTGTACAAACTTTATCCGCCAATGTACGGTCGCTTAGTCCTGTACTTTCGGCAGAAATACCGGATGATTACAAACAGCAAAACTTAGAAAAAAATCGTCTCGTGTATTTTAGCCCTGACCGCAAAACAAAACTTTACGTCACCAAGTATATGTTTTCTGATTTGCCATCAGGATGGGAGAACGCTAAGAAGTACGACAAAAACATGCTTCATCTAGACACATTGAAGCGTCTGTCGGACAAACACTCTTATTTTTGGGAGTTAAACAAATCCTTCCGCACTTGTTCCTATGCGTTCCATAACGGCGATGTCATCACCAGCGACACTCGTTGTATTTATCCTTCGCTGCTGATTAATACGATTTTTGTAGATGAGACAGGAAAAAGAGGCGAGGTCTTTGATACCTATCTTGCCACAATGAAGTCTACAGAGACCTTGTGGGATCAATTAACGCGCGTGGTGAAGAGTTCAAAATGGTTTTGGATAATACTGGCTATTTTAGTCAGCATCATAGGCGCCGTCAATCATACAGACTTGACCTCTATCCTAAAGTACCTCAAATTAGCTTTCTTCGTTTCCCTTATAGTGGGTGCATTTCTCTGCCTCCTTTTGTGGGGTGAGTGGGCGCTAATTTGCTTATTTATGATATTAACTTTCCTGCTTACGTTCTTTACCGCCTGGTTTGGTTTCCATCTTGAACTTGATTAAGCTATATATTCGCCTATTTTTTCGATAAAACTCATAAATTTGGAGGTTTTTTCGCCTTGCCAAAGAAGTGGTATTAATAGCACAAAAGTAGTGCAGGCCATCAGGACATAAGTAATCCCACAGTGGATGCCCGTCATACGCCATAACTGCCAATTGGCAGCCGCAATCAGTATGATGGTTATAACGCTTAGGACCGGTTTGTTGGAGATAAAGAGCATTATAAACATAAGCATCGAAAGCAAACCAAACCAAAGACCGAGTAAGTCTTTGGCGTTTCCCGCCATCAGGTTGGCGTAGATAGCACGAACCTCCATATTGTTGGCAAATGTTTCCATCGCAGGATTGTGGTATTCGCTATCCGTATAATACATTAGTTTAAGTTGGCTATCGTAGCGTACGTAAGCAATCTCTTTAACGTGATACTTGCCGCGATGTATGTCTGCGGCAATTTTCATACGAAACCAGTTCCATATTGACTCCCCTTCCAAATGCTGAACATCAGCGTCTTCCTGGTAGATTGTATATACATTGCTATAGTCATAATTATCGTCGTCAGAAACCGGTTCAAAAAGCAATAATTCGCCTTCTTTGCCTTTCTTTGATCGAATTTCCCACAAATATGCGTGCACTTTGATGGATTTTAATTCGTTATCAATGCACCGAGGCGCACTCAGTACTAAGCCATCCGGAACATCCACTTCAAATAAAGCTCTTTTGTTCACGTAATGGTTACCTTGCCATTCTCCATCGATAGGGGTCTTATGGTCTCGCCGATTACAGGAAGCAGACACCAGCACGCACCCCAAGAGGAGAAAGAAAATTCCGAAATGTTGTTTAAAAATCCGCATACAATTATATTCTATTCTTATCCTAGTTATTTAGGGATATTTTTCAATAATTGTTGAGCCTTTTGTGGGTTTTTAGACACCCCATAACCATTTTCGTAGCAATTAGCCAGTCTTTTTATCGCCGTTTCATTCCCTTGGTCGGCTGCTTTGGTGTACCAATATACAGCCTTCTTCATATCTTTTGCTACACCCGTTCCATTCTCATAACAAATACCTAAATTGCTTTGCCCAGTGGCACTCCCATTCTCCGCAGATTTAGTATACCAATATATAGCCTTATCAATACTTTTGGCTACTCCAAGTCCATATTCATAACAATATCCAAGGTCACATTGCGCATCTTTATCTCCTTGTTCGGCAGATTTTGTGTACCAATAGACGGCATTTTCGTAATCTTTGGTCACTCCATTACCTTGATAGTAGCAGCGACCCAAATTATATTGTCCCGCAGCACTGCCATTTTCTGCAGCTTTCGTGTACCAATATACAGCCTTCTTCATATCTTTTGCCACACCCGTTCCATTCTCATAACAAATACCTAAATTGCTTTGTCCTGTAGCATTGCCATTTTCTGCAGCTTTCGTATACCAATAGAATGCTTTATCAATATCTTCAGTTATGCCTTTGCCATATTCATTACAAACACCTAAATAATTCTGCGCGCTGGCGTTTCCTTGATCAGCTGCTTTGGTGAACCAATATACGGCTTGTTCGTAATCTTTGGTCACTCCATTACCTTGATAGTAGCAGCGACCTAAATTATATTGTCCCGAAACACTTCCATTCTCTGCAGCTTTCGTGTACCAATAGAATGCTTTATCAATATCTTTAGTTATGCCTTTACCATATTTATAGCAAACACCTAAATAATTCTGCGCGCTGGCATTTCCTTGATCAGCTGCTTTGGTGAACCAATATACGGCTTTTTCGTAATCTTTGGTCACTCCATTACCTTGGTAGTAGCAGTCTCCTAAGTTATATTGTGCTCTCGCGAATCCCTGTTCAGCGGCCTTGTTATACCAATATGCGGCTTTCTTGTAATCTTTAGTCACGCCCCTTTCAAATTCATAACATAAACCCAAATTACATTGCGCCCTGGCAAAGCCTTTTTCTGCAGCTTTCGTGTACCAATATACTGCGGTTTTGTAATTTTTCTCAACCCCAGTCCCTAGCTCATAACAAAGGCCCAAATTACATTGCGCTCGCTTGTTCCCTTGTCTAGCCGCTTTCGTGTACCAAGACACAGCTGTTTTGAGATTTTTCTCAACTCCTTCGCCTGCTTCGTAACAATAACCAAGGTTACATTGTGCCATTGCATATCCTTGTTCGGCAGATTTTGTGTACCAATAGACGGCTTTTGATTCCTCTTCTGCAACGCCATAGCCAAATTCATAACAAATACCTAAGTAATGTTGCGCACGGGCAAAACCTTGTTCTGCAGACTTGGCAAACCAATATACGGCTTGTTCATAGTCCTTCTGTTCGCCTTGACCATTGTAATAAGCTTCACCCAAATAGCACTGAGCTGAAATATTTCCATTCTCAGCTCCTTTCCGATACCAGTAACTTGCTTTTTCATAATCTTGAGCAACACCTTCTCCATTTTCGTAGCAAATACCTAAATTACATTGCGCACTCGCATATCCTTGTTCAGCGGATTTGGTGTACCAATAGACTGCCTTTTCCATATCTTTCGCCACACCGAGTCCTTGTTTATAGAAATACGCGATATTAAACTGGGCTTTTTCGTTTCCTTGTTCAGCAGCTTTAGCGTACCATTGGAATGCGGTCTTATTGCTTTTATCGACTCCTATACCGTTTTTATAACAATCCGCCAAATTATTTTGCGCACTTACATATCCTTGTTCCGCAGATTTTGTGTACCAATAGACGGCTTTTTTGTAGTCTTTTGCCACCCCATTTCCTAATTCATAACAGACACCTAAATTATTTTGTGCTTGTCTATCGCCCTTCCTAGCAGCTAACTGATACCAGCGAATATATTCTTTAGGATTTTTGGTTGTACCATATCCGTTATAATAGTAATTTGCGACATCGCGCATTGCAATGATATTGCCTAACTGAGCAGCTTGAAGTGCATATTCAAATGCCAACTCTGCATCCGATTCCGGCTTGCCAAAATAGAAGCAATCTGACATCTTTTGTAATGCGTCCGCCTTGACATTCTTCTTGCCTTTTTCAGACGCTGTTTTGTAGCAATCAAACGCTTTATAAAAATCGACCTCTACTCCTTCACCTTTGTAGTATCGATCTCCTAATTTAACCATGTCCTCCGGATTCTTTTCCGCCCTTTCCGTCAACAGACGAATGGTTAACGACTCTTGCGGTTTGGAATCTCGTATCTGCCATAAGACATATGCAGGGCTTAATGCATGTTCATTGCAAACAGGGTGTTGATATTGGCCTTTACCATATACCGCTGTGGAAAGATAATTACCCAAAGAACCCACCTGTACCTGATTATCCGTAAAGCAATGAATATAGTTTTCATTAAGGGATCCGGACATCACTTCCATTAATGCCAAGGCAAACGGACTACCAAATAGTTTATTGTAGTATGCGGGATTTTCTCCATTGGTAGATAAGTAATATGCCGCTTCTCCTCGGATTTCGTTATCCAACACAGACCCCGCATAACAAGCATCCAAGAAGAACAAGACACGAGCTCTTTTGGCCGTTAGTTGATTGACATAATGGTTAATCTCTGATTTCGTCAGTGTGTTGGAGAATCTTTTTCCTGACGCATTTTGACGGGAATCTTTCGTAACAAAATGGAATTGACCCTCATTGTCTTTTTCTCCATGGCTGGATAGGTACAAGAAGATGAAATCATTCTCTCCTACATTTTGTAAGATAGAATCCATACAATTGACAATATAGCTTTTCGTCGTTCTTGGCGTCGTCAATAGATACTGTTTCCCTTTTAGATATTCCTGCTGGCTTCGCACTTTATCAATCGCTTTCTGCATATTGGCGCTATCTTTGGGCGAATAGGGGAATGAACGCCAATGAGGATCATCAAATTGACTTACAAAAGCACACAAATAATGGAATTGCGAAACACGCTTTATCTCAGCATCTCCCATCGGAATGGCATTAGCCACAGCGAACTGATTGTCCTTGTCTTGTTCTTCTTCCCTCCTTAGACAGTCAGACAATTTTTTTCCGGGCCACGATTTAGGAGCACGCCCCACAAAACGTTCACCTTCAGAGTTAGATACTTCAAACGTATCATCATTCCTGCTATCCTTATGCATCCGCACATACACATCGGCACTAGGAATATATTGATTAGGCATAACTTTCGTTTCCGGTACATTTTCTCCCGACCGGTAATAGACACAGCCTTTTATCAATTTATATTGCTCGGCCATACATAGCGAGCAAACAACAAGGAGAGTCCAAAGAAGCGCATTTCTTTTCATATTATCCATGATCTTAAAATTCCAACTATTCATTTTTTTTCCATTGTTTAACCATATCATAGGATGGTCCCATGAAAACCGTCATCACCATGAAGAACATAATATTAGGTATTCGGAACCAGAATGCCGTATAGGCTACCGATATCATTACCATAAGTAGCATCATAACAAATAGCCACATGGGTTTAATTATAGCTATCCACGGATGCTTTTCCTGATAGTTATCGATTAGCACGTATGCCCATAGATAACAAAACATCAATAAAACTACCAAAATCAAATTCTCCCACCATGTGCAAGTTGAATAATAATGGAAAATTCTCTGGTCTTCGAAATGCTCGTTTGAGGATGCTGAGATTACCGACGAGAGCATATATGCCACAATTTGCGTTCCGGCCATACTGGGGTCATAACTCTCAATTAAAAATGGCACATAGCGCACATCATGACGATTATTGAGTCCACCGATTAAGACCATCTGATCTTGTATTCGTTCTCTCAAATATACCGAATCTTCCATAAATCCCCGATAAATAGGGATAGATGAGAACATCTTTTTACGATAATTGACCACAAAAGAGGATGGATCAATGCGACTCACATCATATCCTGCCAATCGAGCCATCTCTATGGTAAGATGTGGCATCTTTTCTATGTATGGACTGAACTGATAGAAACCGGAGAAATTAACAATACCTTTATGCCTGATAATAGAGTCAGGCAAAGCGGATTGTTCATTTGATACTGCGGCAAACACAATAGGGAAATCTTTTGGTAGAACCGATATAGAATCTATTAGAGCCGCCGTCTGAAGCGAATCGTACGTATCCGAATTAGCGAACGTACAATCTACACCTACCGAACGAGGATTACTGGTTGAAACCAACATGAGTAATTCCGCAACATCTTGTCTAGTCATTTTTTCATTAAGATCCAAAATCAAGATATCCGGACATTCCGGTTTGGTCTTCGTACTATTGACGATACTATAGTACGCATTCATATACCATTCCGGTGTTGACTCCATCACCAATCCTAACCATGGTTTTAAGATAGGGATATTGGGAAGGGCCATAAAAGCGAGTGTGCAGATGACACTGGCCAACAACGAAACAATCAGTTTCCACAAGTTTTTGAACATATTCCTCATCTTGATGAGATATGATAGATCAAGTTTTTATCCTCTTTATGCAGTCATGGCTAAACGGAAGCCGACACTCTTAAATGGTTTCTCCGGATCTGCTTTATCTCTCCAGAAAATCCAACATTTTTGTTCTTCGGTACAGTAGGCTCCTCCACGTACGACACGTTCGGATCCTATTTGCGGTCCGTGCGGATCTAATACAGGGTCATCCTCATCAAAAATATGTGGTGCTCCATGGGCATAATCCCAGTAATACCAATCTGAGCACCATTCCCATACGTTACCGGACATATCATATAGCCCTATTTTATTGGGTAATAACTGCATTACCGGCTGACGTGAGCCATGTGCATTCGCCTTGTACCATCCTACTTCCAATAAGATACGACTACCGGAGAATAAAAAGTCTGCTTTATTCTTAATGCCTCCTCGTGCTGCAAACTCCCATTCTGCTTCTGTCGGAAGACGATAGGTTTTGCCTGTCTTTTTATTCAATTCAAGAATAAATTGGATGACATCGTTCCAAGAAACGCCCACTTTGGGTAATGACGACGTCGAGCCTCCTCCCATCACAGCATCCCATTCTGCTTCTGTGACCGGATGATCGCACAATTTAAAATCAGAGATCCGAACTCGTGTAACAGGTATTCTGCGTCTAAACCAAGGCCGATATAAATGATAGATGTCTCCGATATATCGTACGCCTCCTTCTATATTCACCATGTGCTGGCTGATGCTTTGTAATGCGTCCATAGCTTATTGTTTAAATGTGATAACTACTGTTCTATTGGTTTCTAATTCCTTGGCATAATTAGACGGAATATTGGTAATGTTAGATACATAATACTCATCCGTTCGATCCGGGAATTGCACGGCGACCATATAATACAAAATATGATCGCTAATCGTGATGGCCAGTATCTCAGAAACATGCGTATGAAGGATATCCTCCATCATAGGTTTGAATGCGACAGGGGCACTGATCTTCTTACGACATGCAGCTTCAATTTCTTTAAGATCATCTGTTAAGAGGGTCAGTTCCAATTGGTCATTCTGCTTGGCTTCCTTCTGTAAATATAGCGGCATTTGCTCCAATACAACATTGCGTACTTTGGATGAACAAGTAAAAATCTCGCCATTCTGATTGTAATAGTATTGAATCGTGATGGTATATTTTTTATCCTCCTGCTGCTCCAACTTGATAATGGCATTAATATTATTCACATGTCTTAAGCGTGACATCGTACCTACTATGTCATGCAAGATAGCTCGCATGGAATCGGAAACACCATTCTTGCTTCCAAAGCCGGAAAAGAATTGAACAAAACGCGTCCAAATCCTTGTTAAAATAGAATCATTCTTCATTTTCGTAACGTTCAATTTCCACTTCATTTCCCGTCATCAAGGCCTCATATAATTCAGGGCATTTAACTTTTAAGTCTTCCAATTCTTCTTTGGTTAACTTATGCGGTTCTTCCCGATCAATTTTTCCTTTGCCTCCTTCATGGGTGATGTATCGCCAAAAAGACTTGATGGTATTTCCAACCTTTTTGATATAGAGCTTTGCGCTTTCAATGAGTGAGCTTAGCGCCGAATTGCGAAATAGATTTCGTCCCCATTCGATGATTTCGTCCAAGAACGCACCAATCAATAGACCCGCCACAAGGCCTATAAGTATTCCTGTTAGTATTGTCATATGCTATAAAGTTATATTACTTATGCGAAGCGCTCACGTATGAGA
>Ga0265301_10001528_pt1 | contig 29817 bp, 20 predicted proteins | sample AusTroGonzalo_MG_2_FD_193488 | JGI IMG/M metagenome (GOLD analysis project Ga0265301, IMG submission 193488) | Bovine rumen microbial communities from tropical cattle in Woodstock, Queensland, Australia - Gonzalo_04 | ecosystem: Host-associated > Mammals > Digestive system > Stomach > Rumen ... | reverse complement strand
AGTCATTACTCGCTCAGCACGCAAACGAGATTTCTGTCGCCGAAAGCGTCGTCGATCTTGCCGACGGTCGGCCAGTATTTCTCAGTGTGAGGAAGCGGGAAAGCAGCCTGCTTACGAGTGTAAGGACGATCCCATTCGTCGGCGCAAACCACATCCATGCTGTGAGGAGCGTTCTTGATGAGGTTGTTGGCCTTGTCAGCCTTGCCCTCTTCAATGTCGCGGATCTCTTGACGGATAGCAATCATTGCGTCGCAGAAGCGGTCAAGTTCGCTCAGAGGTTCGCTCTCGGTGGGTTCCACCATCAAGGTGCCGTGCACCGGGAAGGCCACTGTAGGAGCGTGGAAACCATAGTCCATCAAACGTTTAGCGATATCGCCTACTTGCACGCCTGCGCTTCTGTCGAAAGCATTGCAGTCGAGAATCATCTCGTGTGCGCACATGCCTTGCGTACCTGTGTAGAGGATCTTATAGTCCTTCTCCAAACGTGCGCGCATGTAGTTGGCGTTCAGGATGGCCGTCTTGGTGACTTCCGTCAAACCCTTGCCGCCCAACATCTTAAGGTAAGCGTAGGTAATCGGGATCAAGTATGCGCTGCCGTAAGGAGCGGTAGCCACTTGGCTGCCCTGTTCGCCGCCAACCTTCACCGTAGCGTGGTTTGGCAAGAACGGAACGAGCTTTTCGCACACGCCGATCGGGCCAACGCCAGGACCGCCACCGCCGTGAGGCATAGCGAAGGTCTTGTGCAGGTTGAGGTGGCAGACATCTGCGCCCATGGTGCCAGGAGAGGTCAGACCCACCTGTGCATTCATGTTTGCACCGTCCATATAGACCAGACCGCCATTCTCGTGGATGATTTTGATGATTTCGAGGATGCCTTCCTCAAATACGCCGTGCGTAGAAGGATAGGTAATCATCAAGCAAGAAAGGTTGTCTTTGTATTGTTCAGCTTTTGCACGCAAATCGTCGATATCGACCTCGCCGTGTTCTGTAGCCTTCACCACCACGATTTTGTTGCCAGCTTTGGCAGAAGATGCAGGGTTGGTGCCGTGTGCGGAAGAGGGGATCAAGCAGATGTTGCGGTGACCCTCGCCGCGGCTGAGGTGGTAGTTTCGAATCACGGTCATACCAGCGTATTCGCCAGCAGCACCGGAGTTCGGTTGCAAGGAGACGGCTGCGAAACCGGTAATCTTAGCCAACCAGTTGCAAACCTCATCCAACATTTCGCGATAACCCTCGACTTGGTCGGCGGGAGCGTACGGGTGGATATTGCAGGTCTCTGCCCAGCTCAGCGGCAGCATTTCGGCAGCGGCGTTGAGCTTCATGGTGCAGGAACCCAGCGGAATCATAGCGCGGTTCAGTGACAAATCCTTGACTTCCAACATCTTCATGTAACGCATCATCTCGGTCTCGGAGTGATACTGGCTGAAAATCTTGTGCTGCATGAACGGGCTCTTACGGGTCAGTTCAGCAGGAATGTGCAGATCGGGAACACTACATCTGCCGTCGCAAACATGCGGGGTGAAGGGCTTTCCAGCAGCAATGGCCAACACTTCGAGGATGTTGTTCACATCGTCGTGGGTCACGGTCTCGTCCAAAGAAATCGTGAAGCAACGCTCGCAGTGGTAGCAGAGGTTGATCTCTTTCGACAGCGCCACCTTCTTCACGTCCTCGCAGGTGATGCCTTCGGGAGTTTCGAGGCAAAGGGTGTCGAAATAGTGCTCGTTGTATTGTTTGAAACCATATTTGGCAGCTTCTTCAGCGAGAACGCCAGCCAAAACGTTGATCTTGACGGCTTTGTTTTTCAAACCCTCTGCACCGTGCCACATACCGTAGAAACCAGCCATGATGGCGGTCAAGGCACTGGCGGTACAGATGTTGGAGGTTGCGCGCTCACGTTTGATGTGCTGCTCGCGGGTCTGCAGCGCCATACGCACGGCACGGTGACCCTGAGCGTCAACAGTCACACCGATGATACGACCCGGCATCTGGCGCAGGAATTCCTCGCGGCAAGCGTAGAAGCCGGCGGCAGGGCTACCGTAACCCATCGGGATACCGAAACGTTGGGTGGAACCGGTCACGCAGTCTGCACCCCATTCGCCCGGAGGCGTGAGCAACGTAAGTGCCATCAAATCAGTGGCAACGCCCACGAAGATGTTTTTGCTGTGTGCTTTCTCAACCCATGCGCGGAAATCGTGGATGCCACCCCAATAGTTCGGGTATTGAATCATCGCACCGAAGAAGGTTTCGTCGAGTTCCACTTGGTCAGGTTTGCCAATGACCAGCTCGATGCCTTGAGGAGCAGCATTGGTCTTCATCACGCCGATGCAGTGCGGGAACACGCCCTCAGCCACGAAATATTTCACCACGTTGTTCTTCTGTTGCTCGCGGCTGCGGCTGCGGAAGAACATCAGCATCATTTCGCCAGCAGCGGTGGCATCGTCCAACATAGATGCGTTGGAGAGCGGCATAGCCGTCAGGCTGCTGATCATCGTTTGGTAGTTCAGCAAAGCCTCGATACGACCTTGGGAAATCTCAGCCTGGTACGGAGTGTAGGAGGTGTACCAACCCGGATTCTCGAAAATGTTGCGCAAAATCACCGCAGGAGTATAGGTGTTGTAGTGACCCATACCAATGTAGGAGCGATAGATTTTGTTCTTAGCCATCAGGCTGTGAATGTGGTTGAGGTATTCGCCTTCGGTCATGCCGTCGGGTAAATCCAGCGGTTTCGGCAGGCGGATGGCGGCGGGAACCGTCTTCTCAATGAGTTCATCTAACGTTTTGACACCGATGACATTCAGCATTTTTTGTTGCTCGTCAACGGCGGGACCATTGTGTCTGCACACAAAATCATCTTTGATTATCATATTGAAAATTAATTAGTTATAAATACTTTTGAATCTTTTTTAGAAGAGGCAAAAATACAAAAAAATGTTATAGTATGGTCACCGTTCCCGTAATCACATAAGGCGTTCCTACATTCGAGGTAAAGCGGATGACGTAATTATATACAATGTTGTGAGAGATACTGCCTTTGACTTCGCCGTTCCATTTGAAATGTTTGTCGGTGGAGTAAAAAACCTGATCTCCCCAACGGTTGAAAATGCTGATTTCAAATTGGTTGATATTTCTCAGATAGAATTCAGGAATGCAAAAATAGTCATTCAGTCCATCTGTACGGAACGGGGAGATGGCGTTGGGCAAGTAGATTTGGAAAGGACAGCTTTTGATGAGGTATTCTGCACTGGAACTACAGTCCCCTTGGAAAGCCGTTATGGAATACAATCCCGGTTGAGTGACTGTGATTTGTGGGGTAGTTTCGCCCGTACTCCACACGTAGTCTGTAAGTTCCGTAATTACAGATAATTCCGCAGACATGTTATCGCAAAAATCTTCTGTTATGGAAATAATTCTTAACGCGGTGTCTATCACAGACAAATGGAGCATCACCAAACTGTCGCTACCGCAAGAGGTCTGTAAATCAGCCTGATATGTTCCCTCTCCCCAAAGCTGTTGATTGTTCCAGTATAGTGGCAGATGGCTCATACATGCCGTACTGTCCATCATCGTGGTTTGATTACGGCAGACATATAATGAATAATGGATGACGCTGTCGCATCCATTGCTGTTCGGAATCACCAATAGCGAATCTGAAACTTCGTTATAGAAGGTTGTTCCATTGAAAACGAAAGGCAAGTCATTTTCCATGACGGTATCGTAAATTGAAGAGTATGAGTTCGATAGGAGGTGGACTTGCAAGACAAAAACGTCATCTAATCCGTTGGGTTTTGGAATGGTGACAGACTGTGTTGTGGTATCCGTAATAGTAATCCCGTACCATTGAAAAGGCAAGGCGCTTTCACAAACTGTTGTGTCCAAGTATTGTCGTATCAACACTTTAACAGAGTCTGTCGTATAACATTCGGAGGAAGAAAAACCTGTTACATGATACATTGTGGATTGAGTGGGGGAAGCCGTTGGATTTGCAGAGGTGACCGAAGAGAGCGTTGCCGCCGGATCCCATAAGTAACTGTTTGCTCCAGAAACACTTAAGGTTGTAATTTCCCCAGGGTTAATCACCAAATTCTCGTTGACCGTCAAATGAGGCTGTTGCAGGACGGTGAGATGAAGGGTGATGAGGCTGTCGCAAAGCGTGTCCATAGGAGTTTGAGCCTGATAAGTGCCTGACGAAGAGAGAGATTGACCGTACCATAAATAGGGTAGTCGGTTGCTGCAAATCATAGTGTCCTCTGTTCGGGTGTTCATGGTGACGCTGACTTGGAAAGGAGTGGATCCCGTACACGTGTGTTCGTCCGAGTATGTGTAAGTCAGCTGATAATCTGTTACATTTTCTTGAAAAACAAGGGTGTCGTTATGGAAGATGGCACCGGAGTAAAAGCCGCCGGCCGGCATTCCCTCCAAGACGGCAAAAGAGTCGGAGAAGCAAAAATGCGCATTGTCATGGTCCACTTTGGGTTGATAGTCCGAAATGGTGATTTGAGCGGAAAGGGTGTCGCCCGCTATATCCGTCACGGTAACCGTATAGACACCTGCACAAAGATGGAATGCCGTATCCGTTTGTTGGGCAAGTGGATCATCCCAAGAATAGAAATAGGGTGGAATTCCGCCTTCGGGGGAAACGAATGCGCGCCCGTTGCAGGTGCTCCCCGAGGAATCGTCCATTCCAGGGATACCGTCACAGTGCGTGTTGTCTATCTTGTATGACAAAACAGACAATGGCGTTTCCGGAAAGATGACCGTTAGCTGAAGGGTAATCACACTGTCGCATCCTGCGGTGTTGGAGATGGTTTGGATGTAAGTACCTGCAGTGTCGTAGGTTACCCCGTTCAGGACGTATGGCATCCCGTTTTCGTAAACCTCGACAATGAGAAGCGTATCCGTTGATGGATGAACGGTCAAATGCAAAGTGACCACACTGTCACACCCCTCCGCACTCGGGAAAACTTGGATGTAATCACCTGATTCATAATAGGTAGAATCGTTCCAAACGATACTGTCACAGACGGATTCTGCCCATGAGATAGGGGTAGTACTCATAATGACGAGATGGAGAATGATGGTGGAGTCACATCCGTCCATATTTTGGTAATTGAAGATGTAATCCCCAGATTCATAGTACATTGAATCATTCCAATACAAACTGTCACAAGCAGCTCTTTCGTCAACAAACAAATCGGAATGCCCAATCATCAAATGCAGTGTCACAATGGAATCACATCCATCTATATTTTGAAAACTTTGCACATAATCGCCAGATTCATAATACGTTGTATCATTCCAAACGTAGTAGTCACAGGCGGTGTCGTATAAAACCGTCTGATTCGTGTAATGAACAACAAGGTGCAGGACTACGGTGGAATCACATCCGTCTATATTTTGGAAGGATTGGGTGTAATCTCCTGTCACATCATAAATGGAATCATTCCAAACGTAGCTGTCACAAACCGTGTCAAACAGTTCGGAATAATCAGAATATCCAAGAGAAAGATGAAGGGTCACCACGGAGTCACATCCATTGATGTTGAGAAAATGTTTTGTGTAAATTCCTGACTCATGGTAAGTTGAATCATTCCAAACATAGCCGTCACAGGCGGTGTCGTAAACATCTTTCTGATTGGAATAATAGACGGTCAGATGCAGCGTCTCTATCGAATCGCATCCATTTGAGGTTTCTGTATAATAGACGTAGTTTCCAGATTCATAATAGGTTATGTTGTTCCATGTAATGCTGTCGCATACGGTGTCAGACTGTTCTATGAACCAAGAATTCCAAATCGTGAGATGGAGGGTTTCTATGGAGTCACAACCGTGAATGTTTTTGTAAACTTGGGTGTAATCTCCTGTTTCATAATAGAGGGTACTATTCCACAAAAAGCTGTCACAGGCGGTTTCATACAAGTCCACATAGTCAGAATTCCAGATGGTGAGGTGCAGCACATTGATGGAATCGCAACCGTGCTCATTCTGTGAGAACAGAGGGTAGTCGCCGGATTCATAATAGTAGGTGCCGTTCCAATAGAATGAGTCGCAAGCGGTTTCATATTTTTCGATGTAATTTGAATTCCAAATCGTGAAGTGCAGGTTCATCAAGGAGTCACAGCCATTTATTTTTTGCATGGGGATGACAAAATCACCTGATCCATAGTATGTTACATTGTTCCAAGAAACGCTGTCGCAAGCCGTTTGGTATATGTCTGCGGAATCGGAGTTTAAGATGGTGAGTTGGAGCTTTACCACAGAATCACAACCATAAACGTTAGAATAGACTTTTGTATAAGTTCCAGATTCATAATATGTTGAACCTTCCCATGTGAATTCATCGCAAGCCAATTCATTAAGAATGGTGTTGTTGGAGGAATGGATGGTAAGATGAAGCGTCACAATGGAATCGCAATGGTTATGGTTTATAAATGATTGAGTGTAGAGGCCGGATTCTTCATAGAGGATATTATTCCAAACAAAATAGTCGCAAGCGGTGTCATAAATATCTATGTGACAAGATTGATGAACGGTTAGATGCAGCTTCGTCAAAGAGTCACAGCCTTGCTGGTTTTGACAGAGGTAAGTGTAATCGCCTGATTCATAATAGGTAGAATCATTCCAAACAATACTGTCGCAAACGATCTGAGTTTCATCGGCATAACTGGGTTTCAAGATCGTCAGATTGAGGATGACAAGGGAATCACATCCGTGGAAATTGGTCAAGGTGTCAACTCGCGTGTAGGACGACGTATAAAGGATGCCGTCCCAGCGTATGCTATCGCAAGCGGCAGTGTCTATAACTGTCTGATCAACAGCGAAAACGTCAATGAAAACGGTGGAATCTTTTTCACAACCATATTCACTGAAAAAATGGAACACATAGGAGACCGTAGTGTCTTGTGGCAAATCATCAGGGGGGGTGATGACTAAAGTGGAGTCGTTGAGGGATGTCGCCCAGGGCCCTTCCATAGAGGTGGAGTCCACATCGGTGTAGAGATTTTGTATGTCCGACGACAGCGCCAGCTCCCACTCGAACAAATAGCCGTTGTCCACACTCCATCCATCCATCACTTCGATGTACCAGTCGCCGTTCAACGGACATCCGATGAGACTGCTGAACGACTGGTCGGGGTGGTAAAAATGGGTGCCTGCAGCAACATTGGAGGAGTCGAAGATACTTACGGTACTGTTGTATGTGTAGAAAGCGGCAGGATAACTGTGGACATTTGCCGAACGGTAAATCAGACTGCCGGCTCCGGGTGCATACGTGTAATTCTCCGTGGTGTTGTTAGACCAGCAATAGTTCCATCCAATGCCAGGGGCGTTCAGAGGCAGATCAGGGTTGCATTTGTCGCTATAATCATTGTTGTCATAAGCTTGCCCGAAGAAGGTGGAGCCGGAAGCATTGCTACCGCTTTGCCACCCTTTTGAACTGGGAGGAATCGTGGAACTGCATGAGGAGTTTGGACTTCCTCCAAACCGCAAGATGTTCGCCTTTTGGCCATTAGGGCATGTCAAATTGATATACAAATCCGAAGCGTAGGAATGTTCGATATTCAGACGCACGTACAGGATGTCGTTGGCGGAGCTGATCACAGCGTTGTCGGAAAAGCTTGTGAAAGTAAGCGGGGAACGGTAGGAGCATCCGTAGGGCTCGCAATAGACTCCGTCTGGAAGGAAAACAGTGTCGGTCCAGGTTTGGACAGCCTCATGGGAGCCGAGGAATACACTATTGGTGGAATCATGCCCGACCGTTATGGTATATGAGTCCCCCGCACACATATCAGGCAGGGAAATGCTATTGACGGGACTCATCAGAACATTTGAAACCAGATAGGATTTCACAGAAGGGATTTGGTGGAAAGTGGTTGTGACGGTGTAGATACCCGCTTCTGAAACGGTGATGGAACGGGTGTGCGCGCCGGTGCTCCAAGAATAGGAGGAGGCTGGGTCGGCCGTAATCACGATAGAGGTGGAGTCGGGACACAGATAGAGACGGATCAGAGAACTGGTGTCAGCGTCCGTAGTGCTGTCAAAACCAGCGCATGATCCTACTGTCGGGAATCCCCAGCAGAGCAGGAACAATATCAGTGACCAAATCCTTTTCTTTTTGTCCAACTTTTTCAGCTTTATTTCCCCAAAAATCACCTTCTTCACCTTATAAAAAATAATGGTGAAACAAACGGCAAAGATACGATTTTCTGAATTGCAAGATTGAAACAAAAAAAATGTATCTTTGCGCTTCTTATTGCAAAGTTAAATCAAATTTAAAATACTATGAGTCAAGAGAATACAAATATGGTTATTGAAGAGTTAAAGCAGTCTGAAGCGCTTCTGGAAGGTCATTTCCTCCTCTCATCTGGCCGTCACAGCGACCGCTATTGTCAATGTGCCAAACTGTTGCAATATCCGAACAGAGCCGAGCGTGTGATTGCGAAAATTACGGAACAGGTGAAGGATCTGCACGTGGATATGGTGGTGGGTCCTGCCATGGGCGGCATCATCGTGGCCTACGAATTGGGTCGTCAGCTGGGTGTTCCGGCCATCTTCACCGAGCGCGTCGATAATGTGATGTGTCTGCGTCGCGGTTTTGAGGTCAAACCGGGCATGAAACTGCTCATTTCTGAGGATGTGGTCACCACGGGCAAGTCTTCGCTCGAAACCATTGAGGTGCTCAAAGCTTTCGGCGCCGAAGTCATCGGTGTCTGCTGCATCGCGGACCGCAGCGACGGCTCCTTCCCTTATCCGGTGTATAGCGCAACCAAACTCAACATCCAAAACTGGGCCGTTGAGGATTGTCCGCTGTGCAAACAGGGCCTTCCCTTTGTGAAGCCAGGTAGCCGGAAGATGTAAAAAATTGTATATTTGCCGCCTCTTTAAAAAGATTAGATGAAAAATCCTAAATTATCCAGCCGATACGCTAAGGCATTGTTCGACTTTGCCGGCGAAAACAATCAGATTGAGGAGGTTTACGCAGATCTCCAACTCTTTGCGCGTACCTTGAAAGAGAATCGCGAGTTGCAGATACTGCTCCGTAGCCCTGTTGTGGAACCTCGCCAGAAACATAAGGTTTTCGAGAGTATCTTCAACGGCCGGCTTCATGAGATCACTTATCACTTTCTGGATTTGCTGCTGAGAAAAAAACGCGAGCCTGCATTGGAGACCATCTGTGAGGAGTTCAAAAAACTGTATAACACTGCTCATAACATCAAAGTGGTGGACATTTTGACCGCAGAACCGTTGGGCGAAGAGCTCAAATCCAAGATTTTGACGTTGCTCAAAGAGCAAACCAACGCTGACATCGAACTCAACCAGTTTGTTGACCCTGAAATCCTCGGCGGTTTCGTGATCAAAATGGGTGACCAATTTTTCGATTCCAGCATCATATCCAAATTCAATAAGTTAAGACAAGAATTTTCGCAAAATCAATTTCAAGTTCAATTCTAAATACGACATATAATGGCAGAAATTAAACCCTCAGAAGTCACATCCATACTGCGTCAGCAACTGCAGAACTTCAACACGAATGTTGAGTTGGAAGAGGTCGGTACCGTGTTGCTGGTAGGTGACGGAATCGCCCGCGTCTATGGTCTGCATAATGTGCAGTCCGGCGAGTTGGTGACCCTCGTCTCCAAAACCGGCGATGAAATTACCGGTATTGCCCTTAACCTTGAAGAGGACAACGTAGGTGTTGTGTTGCTCGGTGACTCCAAATCTCTCAACGAAGGCGACATTTGCAAGCGCACAGGCCGTATCGCTTCCATCAAGGTGGGCGAAGGACTGTTGGGTCGTGTCATCAATATGCTTGGCGAGCCCATTGACGGCAAAGGCGAGATCCAAGGACCGCTTTTCGAGATGCCTATTGAGCGCAAGGCTCCTGGTGTCATCTACCGTCAGCCGGTGAAGAGACCGCTCCAGACAGGTATCAAGGCTATCGATGCCATGATCCCCATCGGTCGTGGTCAGCGTGAGCTTATCATCGGTGACCGTCAGACGGGTAAGACGGCTATTGCCATCGACACTATCATTAACCAGAAATCTTTTTACGAACAGGGTGATCCCGTATATTGTATCTATGTGGCTGTAGGTCAGAAGGGTTCTTCTGTAGCCGCATTGGTGAAGACCCTTACGGAGCGTGGTGCCATGCCCTACACCATCGTGGTGACCGCTACGGCCTCCGATGCTGCTGCCATGCAGTTCTACGCCCCGTTTGCCGGCGCTGCTATCGGCGAGTACTTCCGCGATACAGGCCGCCATGCCCTCATCATTTACGATGACCTGTCCAAACAAGCTGTGGCTTACCGTGAGGTCTCTTTGTTGCTCCGTCGTCCGCCTGGACGTGAAGCATACCCTGGCGATGTCTTCTATCTGCACTCCAGACTGTTGGAACGTGCCGCTAAGATTATCGAATCCGACGAAATTGCGGCTAAGATGAACGACCTGCCCGAGACACTGAAACCTGTCGTGAAGGGTGGTGGTTCCCTGACAGCTCTGCCTATCATCGAAACCCAAGCCGGTGACGTCTCCGCCTATATCCCGACCAACGTGATTTCCATTACCGACGGTCAGATTTTCTTGGAAACCTCCCTCTTCAACGCCGGTGTGCGCCCCGCTATCAACGTGGGTATCTCTGTGTCCCGTGTCGGTGGTAACGCACAGATCAAGTCCATGAAGAAGGTGGCCGGAACACTGAAACTGGACCAGGCTCAATATCGTGAGATGGAGTCTTTCGCTAAATTCGGTTCCGATGTGGATGCCGCCACTCAGTTCGTCCTCGACAAAGGTGCTCGTAACGTGGAAATCCTTAAACAACCGCAATATGCCCCTTACAAGGTTGAGGAACAGATAGCCATCATCTTCTGCGGTGCCAGTGGACTGCTGCAGAAAATCCCCGTGAGCAGTGTCCGCAACTTCGAGACCGAGTTCATTTCTTATATGCACGAACGTCATCAGGATATTCTGGATACATTGGCTAAAGGCGTGATTGATGATGATATCAAGCAAAAACTGACGGAAGCTTGTGCTGACGTGGCCAAAAATTACGAATAGTTATGGGTAACCTGAAAGAAATACGCACGCGCATCACCTCCATCGAGTCTACGCAGAAGATTACCAGCTCCATGAAGCTGGTGTCGGCTGCCAAGCTCCGTCGTGCGCAGACCGCCATCCAACATCTCCGTCCTTATTCTCAGAAGCTGAATGAGATTCTGAACAATTTGGCCGGTTCCAGTACGGGGGTTGAGCATCTGTCGCTCTTCGAACAGCGCGAGCCGGAAAAGGTGGTGATCGTTGTGATTACCTCCAATAAGGGTCTTTGCGGTGCGTTCAACTCAAATGTTATTAAAACGGTCAACCACTTGATTGCAGAAAAATATGCTGACCAGCATCGTGCCGGTCATCTTCAGCTGATCTGCATCGGAAAGAAAGGGAAAGAACATCTCAGCAAGCTCTACCCCGTGACCTATTACAACGAGGAACTGCTCGATAACCCCGATTTCACCGTACTTTCCTCTGCAACCGACAATTTGGTGCAACAGTTTATCAATCAAGAAGTTGATAAAGTTGATATCGTGTATAACCAGTTCTTGAATGCCGCCACTCAGCGTGTGACCGTGGAAGAATTCCTTCCCGTGCTCCCTCCCGAAGTCGATAAGGATCAGAAAGTGACCAGCGACTATATCATTGAGCCGTCTGCTGATCAACTTTTGAAGGCATTGATCCCCAAGATTTTACGTACGCAAATGTATAAAACGTTATCCGACTCCATTGCGTCAGAACATGGTGCCAGAATGACCTCTATGACGAAGGCTACCGACAATGCCACGGAGATTCTTCGTGAACTGCGCCTGAAGTACAACAACGCTCGTCAATCCTCCATCACGAATGAGTTGATTGAGATTGTTAGCGGCGCGGACGCCCTGAATGGCTAAAGTGCCATATCCTTGCGCCATTTGAAGTAGCCGAGGACGGCCACAATCACATAGACGATGAAGAGCACACCGGTAGGGTAGAGCCCTTTCCAGAAATAAAGAATGGTGGAAACGATATTGACAATAATCCATAACAACCACTGTTCCAGATATTTCTGCGCCAACATCCACATGGCTACAATGCTGAGGGACGTAGTGAAGGCATCTCCTAACGGAATGGGACTGTCGGTAAAGGTGCTCAAAATCCAGTAGAACAATCCCCACAGCGCTATGGATGCCAGCACCAAGGGCAGAATTTGCCGTTTAGGCACGTGGGTGATGGGCATCTCTGCAGTTTCCGCAACAACGGCTGTTTGTTTCCGGCTGCTTGTCCATTTCACCAATCCGTAGGTGTTTGCCCCGATGTAATAGAGGTAGAGCGCGGCATCTGCATAAAACTTGCCGTGAAAGAAAATGACAACATAAAACAAGGACATCAGAATGCCGACCGGCCACAACCAGACCGTGCCTTTGTATTCCAAAAACAGATAGGTCAGGCCGATAATGGTGCCGATGATCTCGATAATCAGATTTATATCCATAGGTGTTTCAAAAAATCGCGCAAAAATAGCAAATTATTCTATGGCTGGCGGATTAACGTTCTTTTGTTCATAAAATAAATAAGAATAGACCGACGTTAGGAAAAGAACTCGTATTTTTGCAGGTTATATTTCTCATTATGAATATTTTTGAAAGACTATATCATCCCCAAACGGTTTTGCTGCTTTGTCTGATGTGGGCATTGTTGCTCCCTTTGCATTCTTTTGCGCAAAATGGCAAGAGTAGTGCACAACTCAAAAAGGACAAACAGAAGATAGAAAATGAGATTGCCAACACACAGAAACTGCTGAAAAAGACGGAATCCAATCAGAAGGCGGCTGTGCAGCAGGCGGCGCTTTTGCGTCAGCAGATCAAGAACAGGGAGCAGATGATTACGAATCTCAACTCTCAGATTATTCAAATGGAGGATGAACAGGAACAGAATCAACAGGAGATTAAGCAGTTGGAGAAACGGTTGGCCTACATGAAAGCGGATTATGCCCAAGTAGTCTATAACGCTTACCGCAATCGTCGCTTGATGGATAAGGTGACGTTTATTTTGGCTGCGGACGATTTTTCCCAAATGTTCCGCCGAATACGCTATTACAGCATCTTTTCCAGAAATGTGCGTGAGCAGTCAAAGCGCATCCAGCAGACCACCGAGGAGTTGACTAGAAAGAATGAGGAGATTGTGGTACTGAAAAACGACAAACTCGTCACGTTATCGTCCAAGGAACAGGAAATTAAAAATCTGGAGGTTGACCGTCGGAAAAAGACACAGAACGCCGAAAAACTGAAGAAGGAATCTCAGAAACTGAATGCCGACCTGAAACAACAACAGAAAAAGCGTCGCGAGCTTGATGCCGCCATCCAGAAAGCGGTGAAGGAGGAAATCGCGAAGGCTAATGCCGAGAGAAGCAAAAAATCCAGCTCTTCCAAAGGGAAGAGCTCCTCTGGCGGCACAGCGGCAACGACTTCCACAACTACAACTACTCCTAAAGCTTCGGCTACCATTGAACTGACCCCCGAGGAGAAGACATTGAATACCTCCTTCATCAACAATAAGGGAAAACTGCCGTGGCCAGTGGCGAAAGGTGCCAAAGTGAGCGATTTCGGCAGTTATGCACACCCCGATGTTCCCTCTGTACAAATTGATAACCATGGCATTGACATTATGGTGGAAGCCGGCACGCCTGCGCGGGCTGTTTTTGAAGGTGTCGTCACCGGCGTGATGAATATCATGGGCACCACCGTGGTGATGATTCGCCATGGCGAGTATCTTACGGTATATCAGAATCTTGCTTCTGCCAGTGTCAAGAAAGGCGACAGAGTGAGTACCAAACAGACAATCGGAACCGTGGCGCATAGTTCCACATCCAATACTTACGAACTGCACTTTGAGATTTGGAAAAACGACAGATACGTTAACCCCAATGAATGGTTGGCCAGAAGATAATCGCTTATGTTGATTAAGACCGCAGAATATTTACAGAGCGAAGCCGATTGGCGCAAGTGCCCGCCCCCGACACTCCCTGAATATGCCTTCATTGGACGTTCGAATGTCGGGAAGTCGTCGCTTATTAACATGTTGGTAAACAATAAGAGTTTGGCCAAAACCTCTTCGAAGCCCGGTAAAACACAGACGATCAACCATTTCATTATCAATAAAAACTGGTATTTAGTGGATTTGCCCGGTTACGGTTTCGCCAAAATCTCCAAAACCATTCGTGAGAAGTGGCAGAAGATGATTTCCGACTATCTTCTGAATAGAGAAAATCTACAAGTGGTGTTTGTGCTGGTGGATGCCCGCCTTGAACCGCAGCAGATAGATGTGGATTTTATCAATAATCTGGGTGAAAATGGGGTCCCGTTTGCTATTATCTTCACCAAAACGGACAAAAATTCGTCCGGAAAGACCATGAGCAATGTTCAGAAGATGAAAAACACCTTGTCGGAAACTTGGGAGGAACTTCCCGTGATGATGAAGTCATCCGCAGTGACAGGGCTCGGTCGTGACGAAATCCTGAATTTTATAGACGAAATCAACGAGCAGTTTAATCAATAATGAGAATAGTTATGAATAGAATCGTTTGTCCTCTTTTGGCAATAACCGTGATTTTGAGTTGTTGCAGCTGCAAAACATCCAAGAAATATGCCCAAGGAGAAAAATACCCGTTGGTTGGTACCCAATGGAATTTGGTGGCGTTGGAAGGCGTGGAGTTGGATCATGATTTTGCCATGCGTCCTTTCGTTACGTTTGACACTGCCGGCCTCCTCCGTGGTAATCTGGGATGCAACACTTTTTTTGGCTCCTACGAAACCAACAAGAAGCATAAAATGACGGTCAACTACGAGGGTTCCACCAAGCGCCTTTGCCAGCAGATGGGTGTGGAGAAACGGTTCACCGCTGCATGGAGAATGGACATCAACCGCTATGAGCTCAAGGGTGAAGAACTCATTCTCTATTCTGGAGAGGATGAGATTATGCGTTTTAAGGGTACTGACTTAAGCCAAAAGGAGTAGCGATTATAACATCGGCGTACTTTCCAATGTTTCGGGCAGTTGTTCTGTCCAGAAACTGATATCTAAAGGCAGAATCATGATTCTGTCTTTTTCTTTATCCCCGGTTCCCAAGTCCATGTCATTGGTGAAAACAGCATGAGTTTGGGTCGCCTGATAGCCAAATTTTTTGTAAAATGTGATGGTTGATGGTCCTTCGGGAATGAGGAAAGAGAAACGGAATCCCTTTTCCTTGCATAAGGTCAGCATCTGTTGAATCAATTTTGAGGAGATTCCCTGCTTTTGGTAGGAGGGATCCGTGGCGATGCCGTATAAGTATGCTGCTTTACCGAAAGCTGTCTGGCAGGGAATCATGAAGACCATGGAAACGACGTGCCCGTCCACTTTTTCCGTTAAAGTGCAGTGGTTGAAATAGTAGCGGGAGAGGAAGGTATATACGGATTCGTCCGTTTCACCAAAGCATTTCCCCCATATTTTCATGATGTCGCGCATTTCCGGTGTGATTTTCACGGCGGTGGTTTTATACGCTAGCTGAATCGGTTCGTAGGACATTTTCGCCTTTCGAAGCCCGGCTAAACCGAGGTCCTCTTCACGGTTGATTAGGGTGTATTGTGCAGGTAGATGTTGTGCGAAAAGATAATTGATCATCTGGTACGAGCCTTCATAGCGAATGTCTGCTTTTTCCACATGAGTACCGAACATGCGATCGTTGATGGCTGACCCGTAAGTGAAAGCAATTACTTGATCGTCCACGTAGAGTATTCCGCCGGAGAGTTCCAATGCATCGAAGTTTTCCAAAGCGCGCCGTATCGTTTCGTATTCGGAAACGGCGGAGTGGTCGTCGTCATGCTGCTTCAGCCAAGACTCTTCCAATGTCAGACAATCTTGAATGTTGTCTTGACGGATGGGCACATAGCGATAATGGTATAGCGATTTGAATTTGTTGACATGATTTCGTTTCTGGGCATATTTTCGTCCTTTCAAGGTCCGCAGAGCCTCTGCCAAATAGATGTAGTCTGCAAAATCTCGGTTGTTGTCGAAGATGAAATCATTGGGACATTGCTCTTTCAGTAGAGCACTTTCTGTGCCTGACAATCCCATGAGGGTAAGGGATTGATGCAGGTTGGTCGCCTCTTCCTCCAGCAGAGGGATGATAGTCGGGTAGTAGGAAGTCTCTGTCTTCGATATGGGAATGTAGGCCACGCGGCGTTCCCCGTTAATATTTGCGCGGACCACCAACCAGTCGTCCGTCTCTGCCCACCTGGCGTGGTAGAAATGCTGCCAACAAAAGAGGTTGGTGAAAGTGCGGTCGCAAGTTTGGGAATGCTTTCTCAGATAGGGTAGCAATCTTCCCCGATGTTCTATTTGAAAAGGATGAAACTCCAGCATATTGTTCAAAAGATAAAAATAGACCTCTTTCGGTGAGGAAAGAGGTCATACTATATTTTATATATAGTCAGTAAGACTATTTGCGTTTGCCTTGGGTTTGGGAACCGACACGAGCCATAGCGCAACGGAAGCCAATGTAGTCGGTAGCCTCATCCTCGTCCAGATAACGTCTGGTACCAGGGGAAGACCAGTAAGGAATATCCTTCCAAGAACCGCCTTTATAGACACGTGCGTGGTCGCTAACCAAAGAGAAGTCGTAGTTGGCAGTAGTCTTGGCATACATTCTGTCGGTAGCTTCTTCGTTCGTGGTGGCGTTCTTCCAATCGTCCATGCTCTTCAAAGACTGCCAGTCACCATCGAGGTAGTTCTTGTTATCAGCGGCGCGGTAGTTGCGGCGTCTGTCGTTCTTGAAGTCAGAAACGGGAACCATGGGGATCTTACCCACGCTATCACGTTCGGCAACGGTACCGTCTTCAAGCAGTTTCTTGGTTTCAAAGTAGTTACCACGGAACGGGTTGTATTCGGTCACGTCATCGTGAGAAGTCTGTCTGTAAACATCCATCACCCATTCAGAGACATTACCGCCCATTTGGTACAAGCCGTAGTCATTCGGCCAGTCGGATTTGACTTCCTTGGTGTAGAAACCGCCGTCGTTCAAGGCGCTTGCGACACCCATGTAGTCACCACGGCCGCGACGGATATTCGTCATGAAGTCGCCGTAGTATTTCTTATCTTCGGTACGCAGCTGTTGGCCGTTCCACGGATAGACCTTACGTTCGAGCACGCGCTCGTTCAAGGTGTTTCCGATGGTGCTGAAAGCAGCGTATTCCCATTCAGCTTCTGTTGGCAGTCTGTATTTCGGCAGGAGGATACCGTCTTCCATCTTCACGTTACGATATTCACCGCTGGAGATGTAGCGAAGACGTTTCTGGCCTTCAGCCTCGTAAGACTCGTAGGTCAGGTAAGCGTCGGTATTAAAGTAACCTTCTGCGGAGGGGGTTTCTGCGAATTCGATGTAGCCGCGGTCCACGAGAATCTGCTCGTTGACACGGTCGGTACGCCAAGCGGCGTAGTTGGTAGCTTGCAGCCAGTTAACACCCACGACGGGATAGTATCTGTAGGCGGGATGGCGGAAGTAGTAATCGACGGCGGGGTCGTTATAGCCCAGACGGTCGCGCCATACAGCCTCATCGGGAACGGCGTTGTCATAAACCACCTTCAAGTCTTGCGGGATGAAGACGCGTTCCAGCCAATAGAGGTATTCAAGGTAATCGACATTGGCGATTTCGCATTCGTCCATATAGAAAGAGGCGACAGACACGCGGCGCGGCGTGTTGTTCCAGTCTTTCATGACATCTTCTTCCATCTGGCCCATCACGAATGAACCGCCTTCGATAAATACGAGGCCGGGGCCAGTGGCTTGTTCCTCAAAGGGAGCCACTTCAAAACCGCCGTTCTTGGCATCGTTGTAATTCCAGCCTGTGGTGGCGGATTTCTCTTTCTTACAAGAGGACATTCCTAACAGCAATGCTGCCACTGTAAACAATCCTAATAATTTCTTTGCTGTATTCATTGTTTAATTGATTTTCTAATTTAATGATGTTAAATGGTTTAGAAAGAGGGACATTTGAGGTCCTTGAGCGCTTTATGCTTGTTGGGGCACGGGAGCAGCACTTGGAGGGAGACTTCGTGTGCGCCGCCGGAGTAGTTGGCCAGTTTGCCGATGGTTGCATCGTAGGAGTAAGCCACTTTGAACCACTCGTATTCTACGCCGAACATCACGATGAAAGCGTCCATGTTGTGGTAGGAGATGGGTTCGGTGATGGCTACGCCGTTGGTGTCAACACCCGTGAAACGTTCACCCTTGTAGGTCAGACCGTGACGGAGCCACATACCGACGGTGAACGGATAGAAGTTGAGGTAGAAACCTTCGCTGAAGTAATTGAAATTCTGTTGATGTTGGTAGATGAAGTTCGGACTGATGGAGATATCGCCGAAGGAAGTTTCCTTTTTGCTCTTGCGTTTGAGGTCGAAATAACCGCCGACGTGGGCTGTCCATTTCACAGGACGGTAGTCGTAGGCATTCAGACCGTCGGAGATGAAGCCTTTGGCCCCGATGATGGGAACGATGTGGTGGGCTGCCATACCGAAGTAGAAGTGCGGGGTGTAGCCCAAGAAACCGGCTGCCATGTCGAAGGAGTGGATGGTCAGCTGTTTAGGCTGGATTTCTGCGGTTTGGTAGATGACACCGTATTTGGGGTCGATCATGTCGCCGAATGTGAGCGCTTCCCAGTTGAGCCCGCGGTTTTCGTATGAGGCCTGCAATGCAAAACGCAAGTTGAAATTCTTGGTCACTTTCAATTTGAAAGAGTACATCAAGCTGGCCGAGTAGGTGTTGATGATGCCGCCTTCACCGGCGCGGTCGCCCATCAGCAGGACGCCGACACCACCCGAAAGCTTGTCGAAATGCTCGTCGTATGAGGCCGTATAGGTCATGAACGTGCCGGGCATCGATGGCCACTGGTCGCGGAAATGAAAAGCGAGACGTGGACATACATTCGTACCTGCAAATGCCGGATTCAAATACAGCGGGTTGGCATAATATTGGGAAAACAGCGCATCTTGCGCGGTTCCCCGCAATCCTGCAAATGCCAGAACGATAGTAACTATAATAGCAATTCGTTTATTCATACTCTTATATTTATAGCGGGCAAAGATACAAAATTATTGAACGCTTTCCACCCTTTTTTTGTTACATTTTTTCTGTAATATTTTTAACGTCTTTTCGTTTAGAAAATTGTACTTTTCTTTTTTAATAAACGGATAATGAAGAATAAATCTTGGGTGATAGTATTGATTTTTATTTCTTTTTTTATACAAAATACTGATATTCAGGCACAAAAGATTGTAAAAAAAATTTCGATAGAGTGGAAAGAACCCGTGTCAAACACCTTTTCGGATGGTTCCCAGGGGCGTTTTTTGTACTTCTTTGACGCTGCTTACGGATGGGATTTCCCTGACTTGCCCACTTTTTATGAAATCATTCCTGTTGAAAACTTTTTTTCTGAATACCAGGTCAAAGTGACCGCTCAAGAGTATGCTGAAATGAGTGCAACAGATTGTCAATTAGTTACTTCTGGTTTTCATCAGAAAGAAGTGGACTACCATGTCGTCTCTGTATATGATCGTAACAAGATATTTGCCCAACTGCACTTCATTCCCATCGTGGAGACTTCTCAGGGGCATTTCAAAAAATTGACTTCCGTAACCCTGGAAATTGAAGGTAAGAAACCTGCCAATCAGAAAGGAACACATGAATACGCTGCCCAGTCTGTGCTAGCGACCGGACAATGGTATCAATTCTCTTTGAACAAGACGGGGGTCTATAAAGTGACCTATCAGGATTTGGTGGCGATGGGGTTGGGAACGCCCATCTATTCCACCCAATTGGCGGTGTTCGGGAATGGCGGTGGCATGTTGCCCGAAGCCAATGCCGAGAAACGGATCGATGACCTACAAGAGATTCCCATTCAGGTGGTTGACGGCGGTGACGGCACTTTCGATAACGGGGATTATTTCTTGATGTATGGGCTTTCTCCCCACAAAGTTTCATACGATTCAGCAAATCAACGTTTTAAACACGCATACAATGTCTATTCCGATGCCTCTTATTATTTTGTGACCCAAACCCCTGGCGTTGGAGAGAAAAAGCGAGTACAAACTGTTGAAAATGAAAGTCTTGTATCCAATATGGAGGTGCAGGATTTCACCTTTTTCGATTTCTTCGAAGAGGATGTCACGAATTTGTGCGAGTCGGGAAGAACATGGTACGGTGACCGCTACGATATTTCATTGACCCACGGTTACGATTTTCATCTGCCTGCCGTGCCCTCAGGAGCAGGCTATGTCTCGGTAAAAGCCGCCTCCTCCGCCTCTTCGATGTCGAATTTCCAAGTTTCGGTGAATCAGAACCAGATCGGACAATTCCAAATCGCTTCTGCAACGGGTAGTACAATCGTCTGTATCACCACGGGCGTTTTGCCGTTTAATGCTTCTTCCAAAGATTTAAATGTTAAATTAACATACAGCAAACCAACGACTTCCGCTGTCGGATATTTAGACTGGATAGAAGTGCAGGTGCCCTGTCCCATTGCTTTGTACAACGGGCAGACGACTTTCCGAAACCCCTCCACGGTAGGGGAGGGCAACGTCACCCGCTTCGACCTTTCTGGCGTTTCCGCTTCGGCTTCGGTGTGGGATGTTACCGACCCTTCGCAGACAGTGCGCTATGCACTCACTGCCGACAATCAGGGTTCGCATTTCAAGACGCAAACCTCTGTCTTAAGGGAGTTTATACTATTTGATGGAAGCCAGTTTCTCTCAGTGACACCGTTGTCGCAGGTGGCCAATCAGAACCTGCACGCTACGGGTTCTGTGGATATGGTCATCGTGTCTCATCCTGATTTTCTCTCCCAAGCCAACAGGTTGGCGCAGTTCCGTGCTGAGAACGACGGTTTGAACGTGAAAGTTGTCACGCCGCAACAAATATACAACGAGTTTTCAAGTGGTTCACAGGATCCTATCGCCATTCGGGACTATATGCGGATGATTTACGACAAAACGAACAAGGTTTATCCCAAGTATCTCCTGCTGTTCGGTCGTCCGAGTTACGATTTTCGCGGAAGAGCCCAAGGCACAGCTATTTATGTCCCCAATTATCAATATAACATAGAATACAATAATCCCAGTTCTCCACAATACTACTATATCGGAGAAATTACCCATCAGTATTCCAATGATGATGTTTTGGGTCTTTTGGACGAGAATGAGGGGGAGGATGCGAAAGGGCTTTTTGATTTGGCGATTGGCCGATTCCCGTGCACCACGAATGCCCAGGCGGTGACGGCTGTGGACAAGAGTATCCGGTACACTGAGAAACGGAATCTGGTGTCCGAGAACTCGTCACAGATTTCCAATTTCGGTGACTGGCGCAACGTGATGGCGTTTGTGGCAGACGATGAGGAAAACAACGATTTCGTGATCAATGCAGACCATTTCACCGATCTTGTGGAAGAGTCGAATCCTAACATCAATTTTGACAAGATCTATCTGGATGCCTATCAGCAGGTTTCCAATGCTGGTGGCCAGCGTTATCCTGATGCCGTGACGGACATCAACAATCGGATGAATCGTGGAGCCCTGTTTTTTACATACATTGGGCATAGCGGCAAGGACGGTTGGGCGGCGGAGCGCGTTTTGGAAAGTTCCGATATCAACAAGTGGAAAAATATGTACAACCTTCCCGCCTTGTTGTCGCTGTCGTGCACATTCGGCTATTACGACCGGTTGATTCAGTCGCCTTCTGATCAGATTTTCTTCAATAGTAACGGAGGAGCCTTTTCCGTCATTTCCGCCACCCGTGAGGCGTGGTCGGAACCCAACAACCGTTTTGGCGACTATCTTTTCAGGATGATGTTCCAAAAAGATGATAACGGTAACTACTATTCTGTTAGTGATTTAGAACGTAAGGCCAAGAATCTTTACGGAGGAAGGATCAATCTGGCTATGTTTGTTGTGCTTGGTGACCCTTCTATTAAATTGTCTGTCCCAACGTATACAGTGGTGACGGATTCCATCAATTCTCATTTGGTGGGAGATGCCTCCGACACGGTTCGCGCATTGTCGAAGGTGACGGTGAGCGGGCGTGTAACAGACAGCAACTTGCAAACACTCACCCAGTTCAACGGTAGATTATACCCGTCTGTGTATGATAAGAAGGTGTTGACCACCACTTTGATGAACGATCCGGACCCTAACACGGATCCTTTCGAGTTTACGGTACAGAAAAGTGTACTTTTCAAGGGGAATGTGACGGTGAAAGACGGTCGTTTTAGTTTCTCATTCTACGTTCCGAAGGACATAGATTACAGTTATGGCAATGGCAGGATTAGCTATTATGCGAGAACGGAACGCGAGGATGCCGCTGGCTCTTTCACGGAGTTCATCATTGGCGGAGTGGACACCTCTGGCGTTTCGGATAACGAATGTCCGAAAGTGGAGTTGTATATGAATGATGAGAATTTTGTCAATGGCGGCACTACGGGCACGAGTCCTGTACTGATTGCCAAAATTTCAGATAATTACGGTATCAATACCACGGGTAATGGTATTGGGCACGATCTGACGGGTGTGTTGGATAAGGCCTCGGGCAGCAAAATCATCCTGAATGATTACTACCAGACGGAGCAAGACAGCTATAATAGCGGTGTGGTCAGGTATCAGTTGAATGACCTGACGCCAGGGGATCACACCATTTCAGTGCGCGCTTGGGATGTCAACAACAACAGCTCTGAGCAAGAACTGACGTTTCGGGTGGTGAGTGAGGAAAAGTTTGATCTGAGCCACGTGCTGAATTATCCGAATCCGTTCACCACGCACACTGATTTTTATTTTGAGCACAACCAACCGGGAGGCACTTTTGATATCCAAGTGAACATCTACACCATTTCCGGAAAGCTGGTGAAGACTCTCTATGATACACAGTATATGGAAGGCAACCGTTGTCGCGCCATTTCTTGGGACGGGTTGGACGATTTCGGCGACAAGTTGGCGAAAGGTACCTATATGTATCGTGTTCGCGTCAAAAATCAGGAGGGAAAAACGGCGGAGGTGGTTGAGAAGTTGGTTATTCTTTAGGGTTAGGAGTTAGGAATTAGGAGTAAAATTATTGTTTATAAAATATTGGAAATCATTATGTTACGCTGGATTTTTGTCCAGGGTGAAATTTTTTTTTGTTCCCATAAAATAAAACGGGCAATATGTCGTTAAGGGGTAGATTTTTTTTTGGAATAAATAATAGTATAAAGTAATAATAAAAACTCAAAATTATCAATGAATAAGCAAGTTATGAAAAAAGCAGTTGCTGTATTTACTTTGATTCTCATGTTGGCCAACGTGCCGGTTTTTGCTCAAGACGAAGGACATAATCCTATTGGTCAAACTTTGAATGCCATCACTACAGCCGTTCCATTCCTTTCTATCGCTCCCGACTCCCGTGCCGGTGGTATGGGTGACATAGGTTGCGCTACTTCAACCGATGGCAACTCCCAGAGTTATAACCCTGCCAAATATGCGTTCAGCAAGAACCAATTCGGTTTCACAGTATCTTACAGTCCTTGGCTGCGTAATTTGGTTAATGATATTAATTTGGCTTATCTTGCTGGATATTGGAGAATTACGGATATGGATGCTATTGCGGCTTCATTACGTTATTTTTCTTTGGGTAGTATTGATTTCATGGATGAATATGGTCAGTTCATCAGCAACCAGAATCCTAATGAGTTCGCTCTTGATTTTACCTATTCCCGTAGATTGATTGACCAACTCTCCATCGCTATTACGCCTCGATTCATTTATTCTAACCTGACAGCCGGTCAATATGTGGGAGGTGAAGAGACGAAAGCCGGTTTGGCTGGTGCCGCCGACCTCTCCCTTTTCTACGAGCAGGATTTCGATGTCAAGGCTTTTGAAAACACCACCTTGCGTGCAGGCTTGTGCATCTCGAACATGGGTAACAAGATGTCATACTCTTCTGGTACGTTGCGTCGCGACTTCCTGCCCACCAACCTGAAACTTGGTATTGGTTACGAAATGAATTTTGATGGATATAACAAATTGACTGTCAACGGGGAAGTTAACAAACTGTTAGTGCCTACCAATCCGGTTTATGCTACAGACTCTCTTGGTCGTATTATTTATAACGAGGCGGGTGATCCTGTTATCCAAGCGGGTAAGAATCCTGATGTTTCCGTTCCGCAAGGTATGATTCAATCGTTCTTCGATGCCCCTGGTATCACGGTTAAAGATCCTAGCCAATATTATACTGGTAAAGCTATCTTTGTAGAGGAAATGCAAGAGATTATGTGGGCATTGGGTGCTGAATACAGCTACCGTGATCTCTTCTTCTTCCGTCTTGGTTATTTCCATGAGAGCCAATGCAAGGGCAACCGTCAGTTCGTCTCCTTTGGCGCTGGTATCAAGTACAGCGTCTTCGGTATCGATGTTTCCTATTTGGTTGCTGTTAAACAATACCATCCGCTGGCCAACACGCTTCGTTTCACGTTGAATTTCGACTTTGTTTCAACGAACAAGAATGAGCTGAAACAGCAAGGCCGTCTCAAATAATAGTTCTAAATTGAACGATATGATCGATTTTCGTGTAGGCTTCGGCTACGATTCCCATAGATTTGCCCCCGACAGACCCTTGGTCATTGGGGGCATTGTCATTCCTTACGAGTTGGGTTTGGCTGCCCATTCCGACGGCGATGTGCTGATTCACGCTGTGTGCGATGCGCTTTTGGGCGCTGCCGGACTCAGAGACATCGGCACCTACTTCCCCGACAACGACCCCACGTGGAAGAACGTGGACAGCACCAAACTGTTATCCAAGGTGGTGGAACTCGTTGAGGAAAAAGGCTGGAAAGTCAACAATTTGGACTGCACGCTCATCTTGGAAAAGCCGAAGATGAAACCGTATGTGGAGCAGATTATCAACCGGTTGGCCGGATTGTTGCGTGTTGAACCTGATCGTGTGGCGGTGAAGGCCAAAACGAATGAAAAGATGGGGTTCACAGGTGCGGGGGAAGGCATAGCCGCCACCGCAGCCGTAAGCCTGGCCAAATAGTTAGGAGTTAGAAGTTAGGAGTTAGGAGTTAGGGGGTCAAAGTCAAGGTCAAAGTCATAGTTAAGGTCAAAGTCAATTGTACTTGTCAATACCTCGCCAGTGAAAGCCAAAAGCCAACAGCTAACAGCCAACAGCTAACAGCTAATCTCCAACAAATCAGCGGGATGTTGGATGATATGTTTTGCTCCCGCTTCCTGTAATTCTTCCAAGGGACGGTAGCCCCAGAGTACTCCAACGGGGGTTACGCCTGCGTTGTGCGCGAGCTGCATGTCCGTGGCGGTGTCGCCCACGTGCAAGGCTTCCGAGGGCTCGCAACCGGTCTCTTTCAGAATGTCGTACATGATTTGCGGGGCAGGTTTCACGGGAATGCCCTCACGCTGCCCGATCAATGAATCAAATTGGATGCCGGGGAAATACTTGGCCATCAGCGGTTTCACGGCCACATGCACTTTATTCGTGGCTACGGCAATTTTCAATCCACGGGCTTTCAGGGTTTTGAGTAAATCCGTAATTCCTTCATAAACAGATGTATTGTCCTCCATGTGGATTTTGTAGTAGGCTACAAATTCCTGTCGGCACTGCTCGATTTGAGCGTCATTACGCTCTTCCGCCGGCAAAATGCGTTCAATAAGTTTACGCACGCCGTCGCCCACAAAATAGCGGTAGGCATCTACAGGATGCGTCGGAAATCCATGTTGAATCAATACATGGTTGGCCGAATCCGCCAGATCTTCCAGCGAATTGATGAGGGTGCCGTCGAGGTCGAAAACGATTAATTTTTTCATAGAAAAAGGTTACACGGTTACACGGTTAATGATTATATCGTAGGGGCGTATCGCATACGCCCATTTTTGCATACACCCATTTTCGCATACACCCATTTTCGCATACGCCCATTTCGCATACGCCCATTTCGCATACCCCCGCGCATCAATGCGTAAACAAGGTTAACAAATCATCTGCGGTGACATTGTTGAAATATCGATTCACGTTGATGGATTGCAATGTTCGGGAGAGTTCCTCTTTGTTGAATGGTGTTCCAACAAGCTGGTTAACAAGATTTTGTACGTCATCTTCGGAAAAGAAGTCGCCGTAGAAACGAATGTCTTGAATGATGCCTTTGCGGACATCGGCGGTCATTTGGATGGTGCCGCCTTTGGTGCGGATCTTATTGTTTGTTGAATAGTTGGGGGAGTTCCCGTAATTCCATGCCCAAGTCTGGTATTTGTTCTTCATGAGCTGCTCCACAATGGCCTCTTCTTCATCCGTAAGGTTTTGCAATTCAGTCATTTGGTTCTGCTTCATGATGAAATCCATCAGGTAATCCCGGAACTGCACGACCGTCATGGGCTCGGGAAGATGTTCGGAGATGTTCGTCACGCGGCTGCGCACCGACTTCACCGCCTTGTCATCGAATTTGCTCGGATCGACCTTGAGGGCGTTCGCCACATCCGACATCTGGGAGGAGAACAGCAGGGTGCCGTGTTCCAACACGCGGTTTTCGTAGAACATCATCGCGTTGCCGGAGATCTTCTTGCCGTCGATTACGAGGTCATTGCGCCCGGAAAACTCCGCCGGAACACCCAACGACTGCAGCGCATCCACAATCGGCTGCAGATACTTCAGGAAGTCTATCTCCTTGCTGCCGGGTTCGATGTTTTGGATGAAAGAGAAGTTGAGGTTCCCGATGTCGTGGAAGACCGCCCCGCCGCCGGTCTGTCTTCTCACCACGTTGACATGATGACTGTCAACGTATTCCTGATTGATTTCAGCCGCTGTGTTCTGGTGACGACCAATGACAATCGTGTTGTCGTTTTGCCACAACATGAAGACATTGTCTTTGGTTTGTTGCAGCAGGTATTCCTCCGCCGCCAGGTTGTGGTACGGGGAGGTGCTGTTGAGGGAGATGTAACGAATGTTTTCCATAATTTGACGTTAGACGTGTGACGTATGACGTTAGACGTATGATGTTTGGTAATGTAGAGACGTGATTAATCGCGTCTCTACCCGCGGAGAGATAATCCAGCGAGTAGCGTATCCGGCCGGAAGTCCATCACAGAACGCATCTCCCCCGCCATGCAGAAGCCGCATTGGTTGCATACGCCGGCGCTTTTGCCTACGCATTCGGGCAGACGCGTGCCGTCGGGTAGGATGTAGTTGCACATCCAGCAGGCCTTCTCGAACGAGAGGTCCTTCATGCGCTTCAGTCCGGAGACGGAATTCATGATGGGCATCCGTTTTTTCTTTTGTTCTATCAATTTGTCAATCAGTTCAATACGCTTGTTCCAGTCCAAAATCAGCGGATCTTCATCTTTGAAAAAAGCAGGCGTATAGAAGTTGAAAGCGATGCTCTTGAAGGTGGGATGCTCTTTCACGAACTGCAGCGTTTCCATCACATTCACGTAGTTGTTGGAATCGATGACCATGTTGGCGCTCAGGGCTTTATGGCCGCAACTATCCACGTTTTTCACCAGTTTGTCGAAAGTGCCCTGTCCGCGCACCGCGTCGTGGTATTCATGAATGCCGTCCATGCTGACCCAAATGGAGTTGGCCTTGAGTCCGGCGAAGGGCTGCTGCGCGTTGGTGGTCACGGTGGTGGTGAAAAAGCCGATTTCGTGAGCGAGGTCGATGAGGTCGTTAAGACGACGGTCTCCATCGCGCCACAGGGTGGGCTCGCCGCCCTCGAAGTCCACGAAGCGGGAGCCCAACTTATAGGAGTAGAGCAGTTCCTCTTTGATTTGCTCGTAACTTTTGACGGTCGGGTGTACGTGGTCGTAAACGCTGCAGTGCGAGCAAGACAAGTTGCACTGATTGGTGATGAACAGCACGGTCTGCAGCGGTTTGCGCCGTTTCAGGAATTTTGTCTGGAAGTACCAGTTGCCGAGGTAGAAGAGCATCATTTTATTTGAAATAATTTGGCGGCAAAGATAGTATTTTTTAGTTAGGAGTTAGGAGTTAGAAGTTAGGAGTTGTATGGGGAAAAAGTGTACTTTTGCGCGTCAAATAAACCATATCCGTATGACCGCTTTCGACTTTTGGAATATTCTCTGCTCTTTGCCGAAGACTTTGCGCTTCAATCTGCACTATTTTCCGCTGAAGACAGCTTTGAAGTTGCCTGTTTTCGTGTCGCACCGCACCTATTTGCGGGAGTTGCACGGTAAAGTCGTATTGCCGGAGAAAGTGGAAACGGCCATGGTGAAGATAGGTTTCGGGGATGTGGGACATTATGACCGCAAACGCTCGCGAGGCATCTGGCAAGTGAGCGGCACTGTTAGCTTCGACGGCAAAGCGGGCATCGGTCATGGTTCCAAGCTCTCGGTGCGCGGAAATCTGCGTTTCGGTGCGGACTTCAACATGACAGCCGAAAGTACCATCGTTTGCGCCGACCAAATCACCTTTGGTCGCGACTGTCTGCTCAGTTGGGACATCCTCGTGATGGATACCGACGAGCATCCATTGTATGATAAGGAAGGGATGCGGATCAATCCCAACCGGCCCATTCGTGTGGGCGACCATGTCTGGATTGGTTGCAAGTGCGTGTTGCTGAAGGGTGCTGAGGTGCCCGACAACACAGTGGTGGCGGCCGGCACACTGTTGAGTCGTGCCTTCGAGGGCGAAAACCAAGTGATCGGCGGCAACCCGCCCGCCATCCTCAGACAAGAGGTGCGTTGGGAGCATTTTTAGGTTTTGGCTATGGGTTGAATATGCGTGGAAAAAGTGTATTTTTGCCCTCCGTTTGTGAAAATCTATAAACAAGCATAGAATAGCGAAATGAAGAAAACTTTTTTCTGTTTAACCCTAACGATGATAATGGTAAGTGGTTGTAAACAAGCAAAAAACGAAAATAATAGCGCGGTAATATGCAAAGAGAACCGCGAAGCGCCCGATTTCTCAAAGGGCGTGATGGATGAGAAAATCCTTTGGTATTTGGGACGGTTGGGCGACGTGCAGGTTTCGCCCGACGGCAAAACGCTGCTCTATGCAGTGACCTACTACGACTACCGCGTAAACAAGGGAAACACAGAACTTTACACCATGCCGGCTACGGGCGGAGAACCTACCCGTATCACCGTTTCCGAAGAGAACGAGATGCAACCGATTTGGCGTCCAGACGGAAAGAAAATCGCCTACCTGCGCTCCAACGACAAGGGGATGCAGATTTGGGAAGCCGATCCCGACGGCAAAAACGCCAAAGCCATCAGCAATGTCGATGGCGACATCAACGGCTTTAGCTATGCCCCTGATATGAAGCACATTTGCTATTTCCAAAATGTGCAACTGGAGCAGACTATCGCAGAACGTTACCCCGACCTTCCCGATGCGGATGCGATGATTTACGACGACCTCATGTACCGCCATTGGAACTATTGGGCTGATGGTTCCTATAGCCACCTCTTCGTGGCCGACTATCCTTCCATGGAGAATGCCGTGGATTTACTGGAAGGAGAGAAGTTTCACTGTCCGAACCCTCCGTTCGGCGGCATCGAAGAGGTTTCGTGGCACCCCAATGGCAAACAGCTGGTCTATTGCTGTAAGAAGCTGACAGGCAAGGCGTTTGCGGAGAGCACTAACACCGACATCTATCTCTACAACCTCAACACGAAGACCACCCAAAACCTGACGGAATCCAACAAAGGTTACGACATGGACCCTGTGATTTCGCCCGACGGCAAGAAGATGGTGTGGTGGAATATGAAGACCGATGGTTTTGAATCG
>Ga0265301_10001527_pt1 | contig 29822 bp, 29 predicted proteins | sample AusTroGonzalo_MG_2_FD_193488 | JGI IMG/M metagenome (GOLD analysis project Ga0265301, IMG submission 193488) | Bovine rumen microbial communities from tropical cattle in Woodstock, Queensland, Australia - Gonzalo_04 | ecosystem: Host-associated > Mammals > Digestive system > Stomach > Rumen ... | reverse complement strand
CATACAAGTTTGAGGTACTGTATATGTTAACAAAGTCCGGTTCTTTAGGTTTTGATTTTTGTACTAGCGATGAAAAGTCTATTGCTGCGCTCATATCTATCCATGGCTCAGCATCTTCACTTATTGAATAGCTTTCATCTCTAGTCTGCTTTATCATATATCTACTGTCTAACTTCTTCAAGTCTTCCTTTACCTGTTTCTCTATTTCTTCTTCTTCCATATCTAACTAATTTTATGGTCATCAAATATATACAATATGAATGCAACTACATTACCAGACTCTATTGTCGAACAATTATCCAATGAACTCAATATCCCTGTTAAAGAGGTTAGACGTATCGAACATCTATTAATACGATACTATCAGGCCGAAATCCGTAAAGTAGCTAACTCACCTATCAATGCAGACACTTTCGATATAAACTACCTCAAATTCTCACTAAAAGGCGTTGTTATATTCGAATCTAACCGCCCCACTAGAGCTAAAAAGTCTAAAAACACTAAACTTTTGTGTAAAGCTGCAACAGACGCATTCTACGTATTTCTGCGTGAAAAAGAATTAAAAAAGAAGGGACTGAAAGCTATTAAAAACCCAGTCTACCCTAAACAAGTTCTCTATGTACCTACCGATTATCAACAAAGTGAAATTTAACATATAATCTTTATTCTAAATAATAATAGATAAGTAATTGATTATCAATTAACTACTAATTCATATCTATTTTTTAACATTTGATTTTCTCAAAAAAAACCGTTAATTTCACTGTCACGAAGTTCAAAAGAACAGACGTGTGACACCGAACTTAACGAAGTTCAAAAGAACAGACTCCTATATCTAATCAATAATATTAGATATTTATCTCTTCTGTTCTACTTCCTTCTTATTAATAAGTATCGTATCAAAAGTAGTAGGTGTTAGCTAAGTAGCTATTTCCTAGTCAATATATAGCATAAAGAACAGTTACAGTTACAGATAAGATATAGATAGAGTTAGAGATAAGATTAGAAGAAATGTTACTGAAGTAGATGTAACAGAGTGATTAACAAGTAGTTGATTAGGAGTTTAGATAGATAAATTGGTAGGAAAATAAATAGGAAGGGATAGCAGGAAGGGATAGGTATGAGAAAAAAAAGAAAGGACCACAACGAGTAGTCATGGTCCAGTAGGGATTAGGATTTGAAAGAGAATGTTTTGAGTTTCTTCCAAGGTTTCTGATTACAGAGAAGCCAGAAAGATTGAGCATCTTCGACATCATCAGGAAGTACATGTTTGCAGCACCAGTTATCGATGTCGGCATTAAAGTCGAAATCGAGGTCACTGAACTTATCCATGTCTTCAGCTCTTATATAGAACTGCATGTCATCGGAAGTTTTAAGACATAGATTACCATTAGGAGTCTCGAATAGGTCTAACTCTTCTCCACTAAACATTTCCTTAGCAGGAAACTCTTCAATAACTTTTAACATAATACTATTGTTTTATTGTTCTGGCAATATTGCCAACGACAAGGATGCGGTTGTTAGTGTGACGTGACGATTATGTTGACGGTGACGTTTAGTTTCGTTAGTAGAGACGAAGACATGAATAGTACGGTAATAGTCGTAAAAAGAAAGGGACTCACATAGAGTCCCAAAGTTTTAGCTGAACTTGAAAGTACGAATCTTTCTCCAAGGTTTCTGATGACACAAAAGCTTAAATGCTGATGCGTCCTCCACATCGTCAGGGATGACAGTTTTAACACTCCACTCGTCAAGAGTTTCGAGTAAGTTGTCAACATCACCCATATCCTCAGCACGTACATAGATGTTGTCGCCGTTGAGGTTGAATGCAAGGTTACCGTTTGGTGTTTCAAGGAGTTCTACTTCACCATAGAATACTTCACTAGCAGGAGACTCTTCAATTACTTTTAACATGATTGTTTAGTTTTTAAGTTCTGGCAATATCGCCAATATTAAGGATGAGGTCGTTAGTAGTACGGTCATCCTCGTGATAGTTATCGTATTAGTTATCGTTCGCTATTTAACGTTGGCCTCGGTTTATGTAGTATTGTGCGTTGCTAGTCTACGTTTGAGGCTCTCGTAATCGTAGAGAGAAGGACTGGTTATGCACCAGCCTTCTTGAATGAGAATGTCTTAATAGATTTCCATGGACGTTGATGACATACTATCTTGAATGCAACAGCATCTTCAACATCATCTGGTATAACTGTCTTGATAGACCATTCATCCATCTTGTCTACAATAGTATCAATGTCACCTTCATCATCTTTTCTGACGTAATAATTCTCACCATTAAGAGTGAAGCAAAGATTACCATTAGGAGTCTCTTGTAGTTCTACATTTTGACCTGCAAATACTGACTCAACCGAAACTGTTTCTAATACTTTTAACATGGCTTTAAGTTTTTTGATTGTTAATACTTATTCTTTTTATTGTTTTACAAGACAAATGACTTTTGATTCACGCTCACTACCTATGTTGTAGACAGTGTATAAAGTTCCTTCATTGCAAATGATTCCCAACATATTAGATAGTGATTCTGCTTTTTGAAGACGTTCATTGTCATCCGGATTGATATATATCATTTCATCATCAACGCGAAGGCAAATCACCCCATACCTATACAGTACACATACTTCTTTGTTGTCGAAGTTACCTACACTCTCACTACCTAATACGTTGAGTTCAACTCCTTAAATCATAATTGTTTCCATTTTTCTTAATGTTTTAACTGTTAATAATATTTTAATTTTATAGTACTCTAACAAAGAATAGAGCAAATAATAGAGCCAATATTCCGACTCCATTAATTACACTTATTCCTATCAATACATCATCATTGTCATTATAATCTGTTACGATTGTTGCATAAATAACACAGATGGATAACATCAATACTATGATTATATTGAATTTGGTAAATGCTATTGCTAATATTCCCATTACAGTGATTGCTGCAACAGCAAACAATACGCTTGCTATTGTTTTGATAATGTTCTTTCTCATAATTCATTAATTAATAATATTGTTCTTTTATTACTTTGTTTATCAACGACATATCCTTCTTGAAGAATATTCAGTTTATTCTCATCATATCTGATGCCTACCTCTTTTACTGTATTGATAGATAGAGCTTCATAATCAGATGGATATGATTCAGGTAATTGTTGATACCTTACTTCCATTTCTCCATCAAATGACTGGAGAATGTTGATTAATTCTTTTACTTTCATTAGAATGTTAATCTTAAATATTTGTTTCCTTGTTTAACTAATGCTTTACTTCTGTCAGTGCTTATTGATATTATATATCCTATTGTATAATCAGGCAACACAACATAGCATCCTGACGTTGGCTGTTCTACTGGATTGAAACAAGTATTATACGAGCTTGTATACTCGTTACCATCAACGTCTACAATCGTAGACATGTCTGGTGTGATAGTAACTGCTTTCATTGTTTTTTATAAGGACTATTTATTTATTGTCTTTCTCTTTGATGTTATCGATAGCTATCTCAATAGTCATTGCCATTGAGAATGCTACCATCACTGTCACTATTGTTTTATGACAGTCTTTAGTCATTACATATACTACTATTGTCATAGCTGTTGCTGATAGCACTGCTACTACTTTTCCTACGATTTTCATTGTCTTTCTCATTGTTTCTTTCTTTTTGTTTGTTATTACTTATTGTTATCTCTTATCAATTCCTTGAACCTTTTTTCAAATTCGTTCTGGTATTCAATTCTATACATTCGATGGGGGGGGATAGTGACCCCTTTACATCGTCTGCTCGAATATCACCATACCAACTCTTTACGTGAGCAAGAAGATTGAATTTTGTATAAACAAGAACTCTTTGCATGAACAAGAAAATTCAGATTTGCAATTGAAACAACTCTTTGCATAAGCAATAAAATTGACTCTTTGTATGAGTAGAGAAAAAGAAAGGCCCGACTATCGCAGCCGGACCGGGAAATATATTAGTCATGAGCTAGAATCTATGACATGTTAGTTATAGAAATAGATAATAGACAATAGGTGATAAGGTACATCAGCTGAGTCTGAGGTGTAGATAATTTTGATGTATGTATTAGTAGAATAGAGGGTTCGATAAGAGCCACTATTGCAAGCTATATTGACTAATCGTCTAGGGATAGAAGTTGACAATCTTGAACCGAACAACATCTGTGGGTCGAATGTATAGAAAGAAGAGAATGAAGAAGTGTAGTCATCGTAGAAGTCCTGTGGAATACTGCCATAGCCATGCAAGAGAGCGTTAGTTTTAAGCGAAGAATATGATAGGCTATTGATATAAGACAGGTTGAAGCCACTAACATCAGTAGGTAGCGAAGTGCCAGATGAGTTTTGGCCTATAGTAATAAAGTTAGGAGAGAGTGATTTTATACCTGAAGTATAAGATGAGGTATAAGCTTTTAGAGACCAAGTTACAGCACCAGAAGATTGATTTTGGAAGAACGAATCGTAAGCATTTTTGACAAGAGTAACTGAGCTTGTAGCGTTAACAGTATCAGCAATCATACCATCAGAAGCGGCAGAGTCATGTAGGGTATCAAGTCTTCTGGCCATAGTTCTACTTCCTGTGCTTAGTATAGCAGTGCCGCCAGTAGGACTAGATGATGAAGAACTTGTGTATGGGAGTGCTCCGAATATGGCAGGAGAGCTATTTTGGTTATAGGCCAATAATTCTAGGAAGTGTGTATAAGAGCCGTCTTGGTTTTTATAAGCGAAGTGTTTGCCGTATGTATTGAATGCACCCGGTTCTGAAGAGCCGCCACCAACGAAGGCAAGTTCGCCTGAATTGTCAAAGCTAACGCCTGTTCTGGGATTTACGAATAACAACTTAAAGTTGATATGGATATTGCCATTGATAGACACATTATTTCCTGCTTCGGATATTATCGAGTTAGCTTTATTTGCCTTATAGATAGAACTATAGAATGTAGAGTTGGCTTGGTTTGTAGTAGATTGGCACACTAACACATTTCCGCCATCAACACCTTTAGTATCCTTATTGAAGTAGTTTGCCCAGTAATCCCAGTTTACATTAGTTCCTGTATATGAAGAATTGTTTATAAGTTGATTCCATATAGTATCAGAGAGTTGCACGGTCCATTGGTCTTCTGAATCGAATGTGAACTCCATAGAGTCACTCTTGTATAGAGTGTAGAATGTAGACGAATCTTGGTAATGTCTTTCGAGTCTCAGTATCTTATTGCCATAAGTGTTTTCTGCCAGATATGATTTCAGGTAGTTACCGACAGAACCACCGAGTAGAGTTAGTATTTCGTTTTTTGTTTTGTTTGTCAGGTATATCTGTTCTAGTAATGGAGAGTTAACTTTGGGAGTGTCATTTAGATACATATTCCACTCATCTTCATTAACATCCCAGTCTGTTATAGATGAGAATGTCTTTGCCATCAACCTCATATCTGCGCAACCGTTGTTTGTTATAGGGTAATTTGCAGTTACAGCTTCGAGGAGGTTTTTTGTAGCGTCAGTCAATTGGACTTTGTTACTGGTGATACTAGAAGTAGATGTGAAAAAGAACTGAGTACAAGCTTCGATAGCCTGACTCATTATCACATCAAGGTCAGTGGCAGTGGTAATATCCACAGGATACTGTCGTTCGATAATCCACAGATGGACATACGTGTCATTGTTCGTGTTGTAATGAGTAAAGCTATAAGTAAAAGGATTGCTTGGAATGGATACAGATGCCATATAGTTTTTAATTAAAAGTTTATGCTCTAAATGTTATGGTAGATATGTAATTAGTAGCAGAGTAGGTAGCTCCTGGAATATCTGATACTGATATTACAAGTGGGTCGTTTTCAAAATCTGCTCCTATTGCATCGGTTATAGTAACTATGTTATTGTTTATTGCTATAGAAATACCGGCGAGGTTATTCACTTCTGAGTGAGACAACTTACCAGTGAGGTGCGAATCTGCAAGTACGTATGACCAGTCATTAGCCAATGTAGCCATAAAGAAATTCGTCTTGTAGTAATAAACTGATACAGAGGTAGATAGCACAAACTTTCCTGAATTGTTATTCAGTGTGATTGTCATTATATAGCGAGACGTGTTTGCGGCTGAATCGCCAATCAGGATGTCTGTCCATACGCCGTATTTGTTTTTGAATTGGTAGCCGAACATATAAGTTGTATACGGCAGCATTACAGAGTTTTTGGTTATTGACTCTGGATTTCTATTAATAAAATCATCTGATGCCTTCTGGTCAATCTCTATTGAGCTTGCACTTCCTACGAGTCCTATGAGTTCGTTTAGTTCGTTTTGGTCTTGAATCTTTGAGTTATTAACACAACACAACAACCTTCCTTTGTTCATAGTGACTTTGGTAGGTATGATTGCATTTTTCTCTCTAGCTAATATTCTTTCTAATGGAACAACCTTTTCTGAATTATTCATAGAGAATGAAGCTTCAAAAGAAACTGGTATATCATATCTCACATAGTTAATGACAATAAAACAAGCATATACAAAACAGTCATATTCGTTAGATAGCAAAATAGATATATCGTTCTGACTGGAGTTGTATACTCCGACATCTAGATAAGAATCATCTATTGCTGATAGAACAACTACAGCTACATTAGTGTCATCTGAAATAGATTTATTTTGTTTTATGAATTGCCAAGTATTATTTGTATAAGCTGTAAATGAAGTTCCTTTTGCTATTGGTAGTCTGCCGGTAAAGAACATTTCAGATTCTTTGTATTCTCCGGTAGTATTATTCTTGCATACGACAGTCATGTAATCTTTTGAAAATGCGTATGCCTTTTTGATTTTTACTACAATTTCTTGATTAGAAACATCATTTGGTTTGTTTGTCTGAGAAGTTAAGTATATGGCATCAGAGTCATATACACATGCTGACCTAGGACTATTAAGACATCCTTCGTATAATCCTATTGAATAAGTTCCTATTTTGAATGAAGCACTAGAAGATTCTTTTGGTTGTACTGTAACCTTTCTATCATAATCGTAAGCAACAGATAGAACATCTAATGCATCAGCAGATGTGCATAAAATATCTTTTAAGTAAAAAACGTCTTCGTATAATGGATTAGTTTTTGAATTGTTAACACTCGACTGACCAGTAATAACACCAAATATTGGTTTGTGATATTTGTTTTGATATTTGTATACATCGAATGTCTTTTTCTTTACTGAAATTTTGTATGACTTATAGCTATCGCCACTGTAAGTAATGTCTTTGTCGTATATAAAAGTGACATAATTATCGAAGCTTAAGTTGAGTGAAGCTTTATCAATATGTATTACTCTTAGTGGGTTGACTCCATCAGCTAAGAATATTTTTGTTTTTCCGTTATCGTCACAAGAAGTTAATGAGTAACTGTATTTGGTTGTGAAACCGAAATCACCAATTATAAATGAAGTTATATGCGTTCCATCATATACTCCAATCATATCAGTATGTGTAGTATTACTATTAAATGATGCATAGTGCATTATTAACAATACCTTGTTGTATAGCGATAGGCTACCAAGAATACAAAATCCTGATTCTTTTCCGGATACATTACAAAATGGAGATTCTAGAAAAGTTGACGCAGGTTCTGTTTCTACTATATAGTCATCATCAAGACCGCTTACGTTTTGGGAAAGCATTTTCATTCCATATACATCGTATGGACTTGATTCTTTTGTTGACCTTAATGTTGGGTCTTGTGTTTGAGTTAATGGAAAAAAAACACTCTTCATATTATTGTATTACGTCTGTTGTATATATAGTATTGTTTTTGCTGTCATAATTAATGGTTGGAGTTACAAAACCATCTGCAACAAAAGTCTTTCTTCTTGATTCTGTTCTACATAGTCTGGCCGCTACATATCCTAATTTCATTGCTATCTTAACAATATCCTCTGGGATTTTTGCTTTTGCAGATACTATTACTGTAGAAGGAGTTTCGTTTGTATATTTTATAGTTGCCATAAAATCAGTTTTCTTCAAATATAGACATTGTTTATTGCAAATGCCTATTTTTATATAAACAAGATTGCAAGTGGTTTATCATGAATATAGTAGCAGATAATACAAGTACTCAATGTAAAATACAGTCTGGCTTTCCAAATACTGTAAGAGCATTTTATACTATAATACAAATGCATACACCTGACATTGAACTTAAAAGAAGTGTATTGGTGTACAACTCAAATTGGAGAGCATTAGTATGGAATACTACATTAAACAACCAACATACAATAATAGATATACAAGATAATGGAGATACTCTTCCGTACAAAATTACAAACGGTAGTACAGTCATAACAGGTGATGGATTTGTTGAGACATCATCTTCTTTTAGTGGTATAGTTGTTTGTTCGCTAAATTGGTACGATGGATTATATCAGCCTAGAGAACCAAATAATACAAATGGACTTGACGTAGAAACCAAGACATTGCCGAAACAAGTAAGATACCCAATATACTTGTGGCACACATCATGCGGAACAACGCAATCTGCAAAATCTCCTACCGGAAAGTTTTATTCTACTTATGACAAAAAGGTCTTCTTGTATATTCAGGAGATAGATAATAACAGAACAAATGAAACTTCTGTAAAGCTAAACAGCGCAAAGATATACAACTGTGAGAGTAGCGGTTCTGCAAGATTCCTTTCTGGTAAAACGACATATTTACTGTCTGGTAAAACTGATGTTGCAATAAATAATCAGAAAGATTGTAATGCGATTAATGATGTTGTTTCAAGTGATGGACAAACTCTTACTAATGATTCGTTCAATACTACATACAAGGGATGGAGAAAATGTGTTGTTTTTGAACAAAATGATAGTACTAGTTTGAAGCCATTTGCTGCATCAAATGACGATGTATCAATAAAGATATGTAAGCAGATGATTAAAATAAAATACGACACTAGTAGCTCATTGTTTATATATCCTAATAGTACTGTTTATGACACCAAGAGAGTATTGCTGTACAATAACGAAGAAGCATCAGATACTGAAGTAAAAACTCTATCGTTTTATCAGTATGGTTGCGTTCAGCTTGATGCGGATAACCTGTATATACCTGTAGGTGGGTTTGGTGGTTTTTATGATAAGTGGGACACCTTACACAGTTCTACTCCATTGTCAGAAAAACAACGAGTAGTTGATGTTGTAAGATATGAAGCATATTCGAGGGCAGTTCCGTTTGGTAGAAATGATGCGTACATATCTGCCGAAGAAACTAATAAGTATGCTACTCCTCAAACCTTCAATACATACTGTAATGCATACGATAAATACGAATCGTTTATACCATACAATGTTGGTATACCTGAAGACAAGACTCAGAATGCCTATATATACATGAGTGTTGAGAATAATTTTAGTGAATATGACTCTGATATGTATTGTGCTGACATATCTGAATCGATAGGTACTGATGCTACTTATGGCAAACTGATTGGTGTAATTGAATGCAATGGGTTGTTGTATTGTGTTCAAGAAACAGCACTTAGTGTTTTGGACTACAACCAACGAAGAGTAAATAACGATTTAGGTGGATACAGAAGTAGTGATATAAAGCGAGGTGATTATCAGTATTTGATAAAGAATGATGTCATACCAAGTATGGATTGTGTGTGCGCAACTGAGTTTGGACTATGTGTTCTTACACAAAGAAATACAATGCTATATCTGGTTACCGGAGAAGAAGTCATAGATATGACTAGAAAGTATGGTATGCAAAAGTATTTCAAAACAGTGTTAGGCGATACTGCATCACAAGGAACATACAAAGACTCTAATGTTAGAGTTCTATATGATGAGCTTGTAAAGAGGTTGTACATAGTAAACAATGGTTCTGTTCCGAATAAACAATATTCTTTGGTATTTGATTTTACTGTCAACTCTTTTGTCGGATACGAGCCATACAGAGCTTCAACGATGATGAAGACATCTTTAAGTTCGCTAGGTGCTATTGCCATTTATACGTTTAATCATACAGGTAACAATGGTGAATATAACATTCATTGTATACCTGATGCATTTCCGCCAGATTCAAGAAGAACAAACATTTCTAGTAACATATTCTTATTAAGAAATGATGATACTTTTGATGGTACTACATTGAAACGTTATACTAGGGAATATGACAATCCAACAGTGGAAATATTTGTAAAGTCTCCAACACTTGATGATTTTGCACAATTCCATAATGTTGAAGTTGAAGCACATTCACTTGTGTATAATACTACTGATGAAGAGTATGAATACAAACAACTTGATTGTCCTATAACAAAGATTGAGGTGTGGAATGACTATGGTAAAGGTTCTGGTACATTAACGTATTCTGACAAACCATCAACTGAGCAGGCATCAGTAACGAAAAAGAATGGTAGATGGATTGTATCTATGCCAAGGTTACTGCCGATGGAAATAATGATTCGCTAACTACACAACAGAATAGTACACAGAATAGTTATGCAAAGGTTAGACCTAGGATTTCAAAAATAAACGATGTTAATGATAGGCCTTATGGTAATTATCTATTTGTAAGATTAACCTTTAATAATAGAGTAAAGGTTAGGTTGAGACGAATAATATGTAATTACGATTTGAAACAATTGTAACAACAAAAAGAAAAGGAGCTGCCAAATTGACAACTCCTTTTTTATTGCCCTTATCCTATCCGTTAGGGATTAAGAAGGTTATTCAGCTCTGAAGCGAAGTTTACGGTAGCTGCATGGTCTGAAGCAACAACTACATCATACTCGCTTGGAGTACCGTTGCGGTCCTCGCTACGTACCGTGATGGTGATGATGTCATAGGTCTTCGTAGCACTAGCATACAGAAGGTCATGATTCATATCCATACGTGGGTCGAGAGTACCGTAGGTAGTAAGCTGACGCTGTGACTGGTATGCCCATTCCATGTTAGCAATCTTACGGCCGTTAGGAACAGTAGTACCAAGAGCAGATGGAGTTACCGTTGCCCAGTCAATACCTGCTGCCGTAGGAAGAGGAACAACTTTGATGAATGCACCATATTCATCAGTCTTGCCAACATAGAACGGAGTGATAACCTCATCAATACGATTGTTTGCAGTATCTACAGTTGCTGCATTGTAGAACCACAAATCTTGGTCTTTGAACAAGTTATCAGCAAGGCCCATAATCTTCTGTAGTACAGTTGACGTAGTGTCGTTAGACTTAGCTACATAAGTAACCTGAGTTTTTTGCGGCTTAGTGAAACCAAAGAGGTTATGAATTTCAAGCTGCAAAGAATAAGCCGTACCAGTAACCACACTAACACCAGAAGTAAATGCGATGCTATAGCGTTTAAGAGTACGAAGAGGAACACCGGCAGCATATACAGCTTTCTTAATGTCACCCTTTGGAATCGTGATGATTGGCTGCAATGCTGTACCATCGTAACGCTCCAACGAGAGCGTGTTTGCTTGGTTAACGTAGGTGCAAGCACCGGCAGTTGCAACTGAACCTGCTGCTTCGTATTCGTCACCAACGAAAACCTGAGTAATTTTAGATTCTGAAAAATTCATATTTCTCTATTTATATTTATTGTTTGCTAATGGCTTTTTGTTGGGTGTCATCATTCTTATTTACACCCTTATCTTCCTCAAAGATATTCCTTTGTGCGATTTTATTAACAACCTTCTCTAAAATATTCTGAACGTATTGCATTGGTATTTTGAGCTCTGCATCAGCTTCATCTGTATTTGTACATGAAGTTGGACAGCAGCCAATACTAGCTATCTTCATCGTATCAGTAAATATGCTAGACACTATAATCTTTTGTATTAGTAGTGCTGCATTGGTCTTGCTTTTTGCATACAGATACATGTCCGGCGATATTGCTACATATACCGTATTCTTATTTGCTGAAGAGAAGTTACCTGCGTATGATAGGTTTCTAAACGGCACAAAAGAAAACTCATTAGATGACAGCCTGTCTATAGAGCTTACTGTAGTGTACTCTCTATAACAGTCAGGTATCTTTATTGTAGAACGAGAAAGCTTCTCGGTAGAGAACTCGTAGGCCCTAAATGGCTTCATTGGAATGCAAACATCGTTTGACAACTCATCAACAAGCTGACTTGACAATAGATGATTCATTACTAGTTGGTCTATCAATGCGGCCTTTTCCTTATCAGCAAGCCATATTATATGACTGTCTTCTACATCTGATTCCACATGATTCTCCTTAAGTAAGAATCTCACCATATATATAAATTCCGATGCCTTCATTCTGCAATTTTATTGTGTAAGTTATTCGTATATCTTCCAGTTCTACTAAGATAGTTTATCGATGACTTTATTGACAACATCTGTTTGTCATCGATGAAGTCCTCGAAATCATCAATCAACCAATCTATGAGACATATAGTTGCAAGTTTGTCTCTATCTCTAATTGCAACATTACCATATACAGATGCATCTTTCATCATCTTGTATATACCATTTGCTATCAAATATGCATTAATCATAATTCACAATATAAGAACAGTCGCATTTGTCTCGTTCATAACGAGCTTCTTCCTTAAAGCATTCATCATATTCAATGTCTTGTGCCAATATGAACGCCTTCCAAAAATCTATTGCCGTACCAAAATCTCCTGCCTTCAATGAGTATTCTATTGCCTTTATTTTAAGCATATCATACAGTATGGAGTCTCGTTCATGCTTACGTTTGTTTACGCATTCTACGGCCGAATTAACGGCAATATCAACAAATATGTTTTTGTCGAAGATTGGTATTACAGTATACTTAGGAGCTAGCTCGCATGGTACAGGAACATCATTCTCATATTCACTACTTGACATCGATAAAGAGTTGGCTACTGTGTCGTATTGTATTTGTGACTTATAAGTCAACTCATCACCATACTCAGTAACACACAAGAACAGTAGGTCAGTAGGTTTGGCAGATGTTTTTATCGATGCATCAGCTAACTGAGTCTTCAGGTCTAGGAAGTTAATTATCTGAGAGTGAGATGTATACTCATGCTCATAAGGCCGTGGAGCTGTACTCTGAGTATCGCTATACAGATAGTTTTTGTTCACTGCATCGATACCATTCTCGTACTTACCAACAAGTCTAAAGTTGTTTAGTATGTTCTGGTAATCAAATGTATCCTGATTGTGTAGAGTCCAACCATAGATATACTTGTTGTTAAACAGTGTTTTTGACAGTATGGTAGCATTGGCTTCTGTAGCAGCAGCTATTCTATCTGATGCAGTACCGGTAGTGAGTGATGTAAGGAATCCGGACTCTTCAGGTGCTAGGGCCCAGATACCAGTGGTTGTACCAATCTCAACACAAACATTCTTGATGTACACAGCACATGTACCACTACCCCAAGTCTTAAACAATGGAGAACCGGTATTATCAGTAGTTACTGAGAAAGAAGCTGAGATTCGAGTCCATTGCTGTTGTGGTAATGATGATAAATCGTAAGATGGAAAACCATTATAGCCAAGACGCTCAAAACCCATCTGGAAATGTGAGTATGAATCACTATAGCTTTCTATATACAAATCGGCAGACACTGTAAAAGAGAATGGTGCTACTGGTGCACCGCCGAGCAAACCTCCTTTATACCACCATAAGCCTTTGTTCATTTCAAGTTTTAGACATTGTGCTCCATCTATCGTTGCAGTCGTTATACCAGAAGTACCACCTTGATATGAGTTATTGTAAAACTGAACGCAATCAGAGTGTCTCAAGACGTTTCGAGGTGCATAAGAAGTGTTGGTGTATTTGAACTTGTATCTATCCTCTTTGTTGAACTTAAGAGTCAGATAGTTGCCAGTCTCGTCTTTTGTTATTATAGAATTATTGTTCTTATACATACTATTTACAGTTACATGGTTTGAATGTTTCTGTCTCACTGTACAGACATTCGTCATACAAAGTTCTCTTGCCTATAAACTCATTCCAGTAATCAATCATAAGATTAAATTTGCCTGCTTTAGCTGCATTCTCAATTGCCGTAGCAAGCATTATGTTATGGACGTGGTTTGTATAGTCGGCAGGGTCGCCATTGAGTAGTGCTCTCGATGAATTAGATAGCCATTTAGTTAGCAATGATTTTTGGTAAACAGGTACAACTTGAAGACCATCATTAAACTTGCACAGTATGTTATCAGGCATACCCTTTACTAACATAACAAAAAACAATATGTCAGTTTCTTTTGCAGATACTTCAGTGTTAAAGAAGTCAGATAGGCTAACTATAGAAGCTATCTGTTTATAGGATTCTGCACTACTAGCATTTGATTCTATAACAAGACCATTCCACAGCTTATCAGGCCCATAAAGGAACTTTGTATTGTTTGGTGTACCAGTATCACCACCATGATTGTTTGCGAGATTAGTCAGGTCTATAGTGTCTTGATTATACACCCACACACCTCTAGAGAAGTAGCAATCGTTACCAAAACCACCACCAGATGGAACTTGAAAGTTGAATTGTACACTCTTGCCATCAGCTGTTATCTCGCTTCTATTGTAGTTTATAATCATTGCTTATCCTCTTTATCTGTTTGATTACCTATACCAAGCGTTTTAAGAACTTCAATAGCAGTTACTTCTGCAAGCTCTTTATAAACCCAGTTAGGAAATTTCAATATTTCATCTTCTGGTGTTATATCTGACTGACCATTGATTGCCATGTTACTAGGAAGCTTAACAAACAATATAGGTGCAGGATTTTGTATGAACGACACATTAATACTATTGATGTCTAAACCATTGGCTACATAGTTTAATGTGATATTATTATCGTTACGTTCAATATCAGGTAGTCTGTATACATTGCCAATTCTATAGCTAAATGGGTCTTTCAATTTTCTCCAAGCATCTACAAACTGCAATGTCTTAACCTTGGTTGATGTTGAATACTCAGCACCAGTACAAGCATTTACGGCAGTACATGTTGCAATCTCACTGATTATAGAGAGAAGCTCACGAGAGCATTCTAGTTCAGCAGTGAAGTATTTGTAATCTTCACCTTGTGGATAATTTGTGTTTGTTGTAGGTGTAACAACAGTTATTGTCGCATTGTCAGTCATCATGTGCAACAAATACTGTTCACGCTCTGTGGCTTCATTTTGAAGCATAACTGAATGAGCTATCTTCTCGGCCCATTCAGTCTGCATTCTATTGTATATAACAGTGAGTGTATAATCGTTTGGATTCAATGGGTCTCCATTGTAACCATATCGTTCTACTGCATATTTGTTTAGCAGTATTCCAATCATATTATATAATTCTCCTGTTGTCATGTTTTATTATTCTTCTTGTTCTTTTTGGCTACCACCGGCAGATGGAACACCTTGACCTGACATTGCAGCTTTAGCCATCATAACAGCAGTATCAACAATCATGTGATGAACTGAAGCATGTAATACATTGTCTGTATTCATATCTGTCTTTTGGTAACCACCATCAATTGTTATCTCGTGAGATGCATCACTACCAAGATTTGTCAATATTATTGGAGATGGATTGCCTACGTAATGTATTCTGTAATACTGTAGAACATCACCGTATGGCGGAATCAATATAAGAGCATTCTCGTCATAGCCATGATTTGACGTCAAAGACTCAACAGAACCCAATCGCCAACATGTATGTTTAGCAGGGAATGGATACGGATTTTTTGTAAGTCTTGCCAGTTCTGAATACGATATTGGTATTACAGACAATACACCTGCATCACCGCGATTAGGTGAGTCACTATATCTAAGCACATCCTCATACAACACCTTAAACATCTTATTACCAATGACGTTTCCATTGTCAAGTCTTGGCAAATAAGAGTCACTGGTATATGTTACGTTTGATACGCCATTTATTGTACCGGTAAAATCGTATGGTAGTGTATCATGATGGGTTGCAGTAACAAGAATAGCAACTCTTTTCATCTTTCCATCAGTGTCAATATATCCTGCTTGAACGCTACTGCCAATACTGCCGGGGTATCCATCAAGAAGTATGTTTTTATACTTACCGTCTATGCTAGAGTTGTCTGTATGCCAACTAGCGGTATATTCGTGGTAACGACTCGGTATAACATATTTACTATGCATACCAATCGACAATATTGAATTTCGCAATTCTATGTTAGAAGAGTTTTCTATATAGAAAGTCTTCATTGATATTAATTTTCTGAATGCTAGTTCAACACTAGGGTTAGTATCGTATGCAGCACACAATTGAGTCAACACACTTTTCTGCGCTTCGGTGAGAAAGTAAGACTTCTCATATTCGTTTAGTCCGGGCGCAAGATTAGACATTATATTGTTGTACTTCAAATCAAACGCTGCCGACATTTCATCTGTAGTCATAATAGCAAATAAAAAATGAGTGCTACAACATTGTAACACTCATAAAATTAATTGATAGTTTATAATAAAGTACTATTTCTCTTTTTCTTTTATCGCATTAACGATTTCAAGATAAATAGTTTGATTATCAGGTTTGTCAAGAGATTCTGCTGTTGCGCCTTCACCTACATCTTTCTTTGAAGTAAGTGGCTTGCCAGTTGCAGCTACATAGTATATACCATCACGAGATTGGAGAATACCATACTTCTCTGCAATAAACAGATTGACATACTTATCAAGATTCTTCTTGTTTGCTATATCGAGAACTCTACGTGGATTCTCTTGTACCTCCTTCATTACACCTGCACGCAACGCATCAATCTTCGTATCGAGCGAATACGTCTGTCCGGTAATCTTAGAAAGAATATAGTTGAGTGTATTGGTTGAATTGTACAGGTCTCGAATCTTGTTGAATGCCTCGTATGCAACATTTGCATTTTCGGTCTCTTCTTTTTCGATAGCCTTTTCACTAATCATGGTAAACTGGTAGGTGTAACCACTGTTTTGCGCCTGCCTTACAGTAAGGCCGTTAGCAACAACATTTTTGTTTGACAAAAGAATCTTGTATTTGAGGTAGTCTTCTACCTTGCTCAGGTCTAATACAAGACCAGTTTTAGGAACAGTTACACTATTGAAGTTGGTTGTATGACCGGTCCAAAAATTATCCTTAACACGGTTTACACCAAGAGCACCTTCTTCGAGTCCGAAATGTTTTTCAAAGTACTCTCGTTCGTCATCATTCAGAACTTGTTCTCCTCGTGTAGTAGCTCCATAAAATGTATAAGTAGCATTGTCTGCCATACCGCCGAAGCAAGGGTGACTCTTGTCTTTAATACCCATGAACGTGCGTGGCACAAACATAACTTTTACTGTTTCGTTTCTTAACGGTGATTTCATATCCTTTTCTCTTTATATTATTAATTGTTATTGTTGACTCTTTATAAACCCCCATGCACTTTTACATGCACAGGGGTTGGAAATATATAAAGAGTCAGGATTGCTTACGCAAGTACATCAGGAATAAATGATATACACTTGGTGGTATCCCAAACAAGTACACCAAACTGGGCAAACTTGGTGAACGTTGAACTATCCTCAGAAGTACCCATGTTCTCATTATTGATGAGACCGGTATATGGGTCACGGAAGCCACGCAAGATACCGTGCATCTCAGGCTTACCCTTTATCTGGCAAATCTGTACGTTCTTGTCAGTGGTCTCACCGCCATCATGAGCACCGCAGTAGATAATATCCATACGGCGTGACATTGCCGGTTCACCATCGATAAGAATCTTAGAGTGACGAGCGTGGTTGTCATAAACAGAAGGAATGACGTTTACTCGAACACGAACACCACAAGCTGCACGGAACTCAGTGAACTGGAAGCCTGCTGCAAGAGCTACTTGGTTAACGTTGCTCTTAGTGCGGTTGATAACACCAAGAGAATCAGCGTTAGCTTGGAAGATTTGAGTCCAACCTGAAGTGGTCTGGCTAATCATCTTACTGATAATCTCAGAGCCTTTTTGGCCGGTATTGATTACGAAGCAACGCTCTTCCAAAGGAACACCATCACCACACAAACCACGAAGTGCACGTTCAATCATGTCCATCGTAGGTTCGCCAGAGAAGATAACCTTGTTGCTTGATGAAAGCAATTCATAAAGACCTGCACCGCAAGTTACTACACCACCAGAGTTACCGGTATTGATGTATTCGCCTGATGCGGTTTGGTTGTTGCGACCCCAAACAATTGCACGGTTCTTCTCATCACGGAACTGACGTTGGAACTCCATATCCTCACGGTGCATCCAACGGTTAGAAACCTTGCCGGTGAATTTGCCGTTTTGGTCAAACTCAGGATAACCAACCATAACCTTTGCGTCAAGCAAGTTACCACCAACTTTGTGGTCTTTACGGATGGTAGTCCAGTCGTTTGTCATACGACCAGTGGTACGGTGACGTACAGTACCAACAGCCGTAGAGAAGTCCTTTTCAACAGGAGTGTACTCATAAGTGAAGAGCTCACCGGGACAGAGACGGTTAACAGGAACACCAGTAGTGTTGCCGCCCATGAGCTGTACTCGTGTCTCCCAAAGGCCACCTACGAGAGCAGGCTCTTCAACAATGTAGAAGAGGTATTTCTCATTGAGGTTACCTACGATAACATCACGTTTAACGCCAATGCGCTTTTCAAAATAAAGGGTAAATGTCTGACCATTAACACCAGTAACACCAGTAGATGCCGTGGTGATAAGAGTACCTGTAGAGTCCAAAGCTTTAACGAGAGGATACTGCTCCTCGCCACCTTGGAATACGTCCCAGAAATAAGGGTCATCAGTCTCATACTCCTTAATTGGGAATCGCTTGATGAAAGACTCCATGTTGCCGCCATACTTGTAAGCAAGCAAGTCAACCATTACATCAGATGCAGGCTGAGGAGCGCGACCAAAGATTCGAGCAATAGAATCAGAATAGCTGATACCATTCCACGAATTAAAGGTCATTGTTTGGAATAATTTCAATTTATTCATATTAGACAATTATATATTTTTATCCATTAGCCTATTATTCATCGAATAACCAATTGGATGTTTTGCCGTTTTTAGTACTTGTTGTGGTAGTACCTTTTGACAAAAGTTCACTCAATCTTCTTTCGGTGTTTTTTACACCAACACGAGATGCAATCTTGGATAATTGTTTGAAATCCGTGAATCCATTTGTGATAGTGTAAAATAAAGTTATGTTTTTTTCAAATTCCACAGGATTGTCCTGCTTATATTTTTCTATCGCATTGATTGAGTTACCATTAGAATCTTTGAAAGATTTTTCAGAAAGAATACGAATAGCCTTCTCACGCTCACGCTTATTTACATTGAACATAGAGAACTTATCTTTCTCGTCATTCAATGAAGTCATAACGTCATTTTGGAACTTGCTTGCGGCTTGTTCTTTTTCTGCTTTTTTCTTGTTGATAGATTCAAGCATTTCGCTATTTGCATCGCTATAATGCTTTATTAGGTAGTCAACTGCATCAGCACATTCTGTAGCCATTTCTTCTTTATTACCACGAAGACCTTCAAGTATTCTGCTTTGTAATTTCTCTGGTGTACCAGATACTTTTAGGTATTGGCTTACGATGTTTTCCTTAAGCTTGTCATACTTATCTTCAATATTACCAGAGATGTTCTTGCTTTTTATCTCACTAAGTCTGCTGATAATATCACTATTCTCTTTGTATTCCTGAAGCTCAGGAGTTAGACTGTTGTTTTCTGCAAGGAGCAATTTTTCTTTGAGACGTTCATCTACCTCTTTGTCTATTGCCTTAGTCAAGTCTTCAACAGTGCTAACGCCATCGATATGTTTTAATACGCCAGCCTTAGACAATTCCTCTGAGATGATAGAATAGACTGTATCGCCTACTGGTTCGTCATCAGGTTCATCGTTATTAGGTTCGTTGTCTTTAGGCTTATTGCCCTCGTTGCCATCACCATTGTTATTATCGTGATTCACTGGCTCATTGTTAGGCTCATCGTCAGGCTCGTCATTATGGTCATCATCAGGTTCATCATCTGTACCTGCATTCTGAATACCATACTTCTGAGTCAGATAGCTATCAATTTCGATATTATCATTATCATTGATAACATCATCATCATGTTCGGAATTGCCGAACAAATCATCATTTAATTCCATAACTCTTTATTTGTTTTTAGTATTAATAGTCTTATTAAAGTTTGCTATTTCCTTTTTAATAAGTTCAGTTTCGGCCTTAGATTTCTCAACCTCTGAGTTGATAATATCCTTTTTAAGTTCATTCTCTTCCTTAGCCTTTTCACGTTTGAATTCGACATCCATTTCGGCAATCTTAAGTTGTGCATCATTCTTTCTGATGTTACCGAAGTCACCCATAATGAATCTTTGTTTTTCTGCTTCAGCATTAATCTCTGCAATCTTAATCTTAGCATCATTCTCCATTTGCAACTTCTGTATCTCAAATTGATATTTACGCTGCTCTGCTTCGAGTGCTTGTTGTTGCTGCTGAGCGAGAAGTTCCTGTTGCTGTTGCTGTAATTGCTGAGCTTGTTGTTCTGCATTACGCTCTGCATTTTCGAGGATAGCTTGTTGCTGACCGATTGATTTCGTATTGCGAACTTTGAACAGTGTAGACAACTTGGCAGTACCATTCTGTATACCTGCTTGTGCAAGTCTATACAATTCTTGTGAATCAAACTTATTCTCGTTGTCATCAACCATAACTATTCCGTAATCACATTCATAAAACTGATTGCCATCAATCTCTATAAACGTCTTTGTTTTGTCAGGAAGTATGTATTCAAACTTCTTTGACTTGCCCTTTATGCAAACCTTAGACACATTTATAAGAAGTTCATAAGCTCTTCTTACGACATCAAAGTGTCTGTTCATAAGCCACGCCGTAATGTCAGAAGATGCAGCCTCTGCATTGTCTATTGATTGTGCAGCTTCACGAAGACCGGTCTCACCTAGGCGTTGTCTGTTCATACCGATACAACTTCCTACCTCATCATCTATTATGGTGAGCAATTGTGAGTATCCGGCTACCTGTTCTGGCGAATTACTCTTAGCAATATTTGCTATTGCTGATTGCATCATACCTGCTATTTGGCCCGGATTGTTAGGGTTCTCTTTGAATGAGTCAACAGGATATACGCCGAGATTTTTTATTACAGAAATCCATTTAGCAAAGTCCCAATCTTTTGGAGCTAAAGCAAAGTCAAGTGGCATAGGATTACCGAAGTCTCTAGCAATAACCTTATTTAGTTTGTCATGAACAACATCATATAGATATGCATAAGGCTTCATTATATCCATCATGGATAGATGGCGTTCATATCCATTAAGTGAATATATCTGCCCAACTATACCAAGAGAACAATTCGCCGGATTAGATATGCTGTTTAGTTGGTATTGTATAGGTTGTATATTGATGTATATGTCTTTGCCAATCTTAGTCCCCTCCCAAGCTCTATTAACCCAGAATATTTTTTCCTCTTCACCTGCATCTTTGTCTGCAACGTATGATTCTGAGAAGTATTCTATGTCATATTCACCTGTATCTGGATTTGGACGTTTTATCTGTTTTACAATATCATAACTCTTCCAGAACATTCTTATTACACGAATGTTACCATTGCTATCAACAGGCTCGTTTTGTGTAAGAGAGTTGTCGAATGGGTTTCTGTATTTATAATCAACAGCCGTTCCTTCTGTGTTGTATTTAAGTTGAAAGTATTGGTCTCCTGCTACCTGATTATCCATAGAAGATACAGAAGTATTTGACCACTCTTCAATCTTATCCATATCCTTAGCAGACAACGAATCGAAATATATCTCGTTAATTTTTGATGGAGACCAATATTCTGTGATAACAACAATATCAGCATCTTCTGCTCTGTTTGATGAACGTCTGTACAGTCTTACTGTTCTTGGGTCGAGGCGTTCGAGCTTAGGTTCACCGCCTACAATATATGCATGATATAATTCTCGTCCGGCCAAGCAAGCATCCAAAGCTCCTTGTGTAAACATTTCTGTTACAGACTCTTGCTCTTGATAATGTTTCAATATGCAGTTACACCATATCTCGTGGAAGTCTTGATACTCATACTGCATATACATTACGTCATCTTTGACCTGATTAGCAATCTCCTCATCGCTCATATCCATATTTTGTATGCGAGACATAAGCATCTGATAGAACTGTGCTTGTTTGTTTCGCTCTATTTCTGATATGGCATCAGGATTTGTTACCCTAGAAGAGAAGTGCTTTCCGGCAGAATCGAATTCGCCAAGAAGTTTATTTATGTATTTATTTATGATTGGATAGTGTTGTATGTTATCTACAATATCTCCAGTATCATTGTCGTTTTCAGTTCTTATCATATCAGGATTGAGAGTCTTCTCAATATCCTCTTTATGTAGTATGCCTGCATACAAATCGTAGTTTATGGTTGCATGTTTGCCATCATTAACGAACTCATCATAAGTTTCGTCCAAGGTCTTTTCTGCCCAATCAAGATTGGATTGTCTCCATTCTTTTGTCTTCTTTGATGATGGTATTCTTTGTCTAGGAAATATCATGGTAAAACATTCTTATAAACAATATTACAAAAAATACTTATTTCCAACGTCCTTTACTATTCTGTTGAAAGAACTTATCATTACCCATATAATTAGGATTTGACGCTGCTGCTGCTGTCTTTCGTTTTGTTTTGATGATATATTCTTCTCTCAGCAACATTACCATACCTAATGCTCTAACGCGGTCTGTGTTTATACCCGGACCATAAGCTATCATTTCTTGAATGAGCGCTCTATTCCTTAGTAGGTTAAGTCGTAGTACTGGCTGTTCTCCACCAACATCTACTGGCGTAGTCAACCAAGATAGTGTTCTATCATCAGCATATTCATTTACCTTATCTATTGCGTTTACACCTTTCATGTTAGAGCCATAGGCTTCATACTTAACAATCTCTCTTTCTCTTAGATATTTCGGAGTATCAGCAAGATATTTCAATGCTAACATTTTTGAGAAGTATGCATACATACCTTTCTTATTGCTTTCGTATAGACACTTCGCATTATAGTATTTACATAATAATAGACATATATGATAGTTATCATCTGCATGAGAATGTCTGCCAGTATATTCAGCAACAATACTATCAGTGAATGTATCAAACACAATTGTTGATGACAATGAATCTGATGTTGACTTATCGTTATCAACTGGGTCGTGTCCTATTATATATCTATTGGAGAATACTTCATTGTTTGCATCAACTTTTGGCATCTCGTATATCTCTACGCAACCTTCCTTTTTCTGATTTCCAAGTGGATATTCTCGTATTGGTATACCACCATTGGTAAACACAACATTACCCATCTCATCTTCATATAAGCTTCCACAGTAAATATCATCATAAGCAAACGGTTTTGAGTCCAACTCTAAAAGTCTGCCCATAAGCAATGTTGTTGGAAAAAAGGAGTCCTCAGCATTAAGCATTGCATCTGAAGGTGTAATAGGAAACTCTGTTAGTTTGTACAAATAGTTCTTTGGGTTTCCTGTTTTTAGGGCATCAAGTCGAACCTTAATACATTCTGCAAGAGCTTTTGTTACATCGCTATTACCATCACCGTCATAACATTTCAATCTATTTAGATAGCATGGAACAAAGAATCCGAACTTATCCAAACGGCGTGATGATGTAGGCTCGAATACATTTGGTATTGGGTTTATGTTTACTTTGTCGGTTGAGCATAGTAGAGTCTTAGCACCTTCAAAGTGCGTCTTCTTTGGCGTTGACGTACCAACCATATAACACATTGCAGTTGTTACTCCACCATCTTCTACGCCCGGCCTGATTGTGTTGTACATATCAACCAAGTCTTCAAACTCACCCATCTCTTCTATGAGAACCCAACCACGTTTACCACGAATTTTACCAATATCATCTGAAGCCGAAAGGCCGATAACTGTATTAAGAGAGCCTGATTCCTTTTTATTCTTATCCAAATAGCCGGAAATCCATGTCATGTCTGACGTTGAGTTCTTTAGCATAAGATGCGGAAACTCAGTATGTTTAGCACACCAAGATATAATCGGTCTAAACTTCGAGAACGTACCATCCTTATCAGAAAGGAATTCTTTGCTTGAACCGAGAAGTATTGTTGTGATACGTCTTTTCGCTTCTTCGTCTTCTCCGAATAGCAAGTTATGTGCTAATATTGAAGCCAGTGTATATGATTTTGATTTACCACGAGCTGCTAATTCTATTGCATGATGTCCTGAATAACGAGATTGTATTAGATAATGAAATCTATAATACGAAGTGGCCCACATATCAGGGAAGTCTTCAACCTTTACACCATACTCCGTTTTCTTCTTTTTTATAATCTTCGTTTTTAGAATCGGACAATAGTTCAGGTAGAAATAGAATATTCCGGGAATCCATTCACCATCTTCTCTCGTCATACCATTACGACATCTTTCAACTTCGCGTTTCCACCATAGACCATACTGAGAAGTTTTGCTTATTGATTTTTCATAGGGACAATATTTTCCAAGTCTCTTCATGTTATCACGAGCTTCCGTGAAATATGACATGTTTTCTAATATGTGCGGATGAGTAAGGTCTACTATAACCCTACCATCTTCATCTTTTTCACAATCTGCTACTCTTTTCCTATCAGGTGATATTAGATAATTGATAAATGGAATTTCGGTTATGCACTTTATAAATTCCTCATATTCATCATCAAGTAATTCTTTTCTAATTTCCTCTATATTTGTGCAAACTGAATTTGTTTCAAACATGTCTAACTCTCCTATATATAAAAATTTACGCAAACGGTTTGGTAAATTTATTATTCGCGATAAACAAAACCAACCGTTGAGTGGTTATAAGCAAGAGCCATCACATGCAGTGTTAACCATATATAATGCACTATTGAAGCATTATAGGAAGCTCCTTACAACTGGTAATACTGTTTATCTTGGTGACGGTATAGGAAAGATGTTTTTCTCTCTCAACGATTACCAAAATAGTGGAGCTGCTTTTGAACTTGGCTTCATTAAGCAGGCAGATTCTAATCCCCGTATTGACTGGCAAAAGTCTATCGAATACTGGAAGACGCTTCCTGAGATGAAAAAGAAAAAGCACTATGTGATAAAGACTGATTATGAGAATTATCCATGGTTAGTGTTTGAACCAGATGGACTAGCAAACAATAAAATGACGTATGTAGTAAGACCTTCATTCAAAGTTGCTAGTGAGTTTGCTGAATATACAAGACAGCCTAATGCTTTGTTCTGTAGGAACTATAAACTAAAGAGCACAAACACAAAGGCTATACTAAATAAACTGTTTACGAAATGGGAAAAAATTTAGAATGGACTACAATAGATGCCGTATTAGAACGACTGTTGAAGCGTGATTCTACGAGTAAGTTACAGAAGTCAGATGTCATAGATTATACAACTGAGTTCATAGGCATTCTACAGAGAACAGAATTGTTATTTGAGAATGTAGCTGAAGTAGAAGTTGAAGATGGTATAGGATATTTGCCATCTGGCGTTGTTAATGTAGAAGGCGTTATTGCCAAGGCTTCAGGAGTACCATTACTTAAAAGTAATAGTTTCTCTATCGATACTCTAAACCATAGTAATTCAGGCCATGGATTCTACATGGTTAAGGGTAATGTCATATACAGTTCTTATACTGACTGTGTACTTGTCATTAAATACTATGGACTACCTATAGATGAACACGAACAACTTCTCATACCATCTAATCCTGTGTTTATCAAGGCGTTAGTAAGCTATATAGTTTTTGAACTTGCATCTGCAAATCTTGATAAGACAGGTCCAAATACAAGACTTGCTGATATGCAGACATATCAAATACGTCAAAATGAATACTACAAAGATTTTGATAGACTTGATTCTATGTTAAGAACTCCTTCTGTAGATGAGATGGTATTAATAGCAAATCAATTGAACTCTTTGTTACCTAGACGTTCGGAGTGGTTCAATAGTTTTAGAAAAGCAGGATTAACAACATATACAGTTAAATAGCTATGAGATACAAGGTAATCGATAGTAGAGGTAAGGTTTCAAGATACTTCGATAAAGGTGGTGATGCTAGTAGCGCAATGAATAAAGCCGGCGGTGTTGTATCTGGTGTAATGGAAATGGGCTCTGCTATTGCAGACACAGCAAAACAAACATCAAAGATTAATGAAGAGTTAGCGTCAGAGCGTTCTGCCGAACAAGCTAAGACTGCTGCTCGTGGATTTTCTTCATCATCTGTAGACCAACTTATTAATGATTCTGAGAATGCACAGAACATAAACACTAACATATCATCAAAGGATTATCTAAAAAAAGGATATAAAAAGCAAACAGCAATAGGCTCTTTGAAAGCAGGTGCTGCCGGTGCTAAAGCAGGTGCGACATTTGGTCCTTGGGGAGCTGCTATTGGTGCTGCCGTTGGTGTATTGGGTGGTCTTGCCGGCGGTCTAATTGGTAGAAAGAGAGCTAGGGATAAAGCTAAAGCAATGGCCGCTGCACAATCGGAAGTAAATAAAACTGCAAATGCTATGCAAGACTCAAAGATGGATGCAGCTGCTGAGAATCTCGCAAAGAAACAAGAAGAAAATGCATTCTTGAATAGTTATGCTCATGGCGGAAAATTAAAACATTACCAACAAAGATATGCGAACCTATTTCCTGACGATACTTTTATTTTTTAGTGTTACTACAATGAATAATACTATCACAAACAATATACAAAAGCCGAGTAGAAGTAAGTTTGTTCCTACAGCGAGAGACTTCAATTCTTATATCGAATTGAGCACTGACGTTTCAAAGTACGATACAGACCACAATACTTACGCCAGAAACATTTATGGGGATTTAATCACCGATAAAAACTCTTCTGCTAAATCATTCTATGATGATGAGCAACTTCAGTTGTTGATAGGCAATGTTGCAAAAGATTGCGGACTTGATGACGATGAACGAGAAGCTCTTCAGTGGGCGATATATAGAGAAGGTGCTTATGTCGGAAACTCGAAACTGAAAGAAGGTTATGGCGGCTGTGCAAAACGTGGCGTATATGATTCCGACAAAAACACTTACGATGGCAGTAAACGTTTCGATAGTGACCAGTTATACGACTCTACATTGTTTGGACTTGATTCGTTCTATGAACAATGGACTAATGGCTCAATCGATTATAATATGTTCACTGAAGATGAGTGTGATAAGATTGATAAAGCAATTGCCAATGGATTCAAATGGCACAGAAATGAAGCCGGCGATGACTGCATAGGATTCTCCCTACCATTTGAAACGATGACAAAGTGTGTTGCAGCTGACATAAGAGGTAGAAACAATTACATAAAAGACCTTATAGAAAGCAACTATAAAGTACCTGAAGGAGTATCAAATAGCGAGTTAATATCGGCATCTTATGTTGGCGGAAACGGAAGAGTAAAACAACAATTATCATCAGGGACTATGAACGATTGGCTTAATAAATATGTTAGGCCAATAATACCATCGAATCTTGTTGACAAAAAAGAAGGCTCTACCTACGATGTAATATCAGATAATGGACTTATCTCTACAGTGATAGATGATACAGACTATAATAATTTCGTTACGAACGAAGATGGCTCATTGTCTTATGTACCATTTACCAACCAGATAATCCATGATTCAGGAGCTTTGTATGCAGAACACGATTCATCTTCTGGGTATAATCCACCTGTTGGGTTTGATATTAACACTCCATATTCAGCAAATGACTTGCCTGAAGAGCAGATGCAAAGTTATGCACTATTCTCAATATTAGACAGTTATAGTAATGGTAGACCGTTTGATATTGAAGATGCTGACAAGCCTAACAGTGATTTGGGTGGTAAAACTCCAAGGCAGTTTGTTAAAGAGAACTCCTTGTCGTTATATGACGTTTTGAAATGTATTCAACTTAATGGTCGTATAACTGTGTAGATAATCATAAATTAGACAAAAAATATAGGTATGTACGGAACTGTATTTGACAATCATATAAACAAAATAAATGCCGGCGGTACTCATGAGGAAAACCCTAATGGCGGCGTACTAATGGCTGAAGATGAACGGTATCAAGACCTTGTTGAAGAGGGCGAAGTCATTTATGGTGATTACGTATTCTCAAATAGAATAACGATACCACAAGAGTTCAGAACGAAATTCAAGATAAAACCTAACCTTACGACTTATGCGGATGTAGCAGAATACTTTGCAGAACTATGTCAAAAGGAAGGTTCATCGAATGCTGCGATAAATACTCTCCGGGCAAACATGAGTAGGCTTTCTGAATCGCAAGAGATAGAGAGACAAAAGATGTACCAAGAAAGAATGGATAAGTTTTTTGCTAGTCTTAGTGATGAAGAGAAAGCTGAATTCATGCAATTGGTACAGGAACAACAAGAAGAAGGAGATGAAGTTGGAGAGCAGGTCGATTCTTCTGAACTTGAAAGAAACGGACAAATACCTTCTGGGCAAAATGATGATGATATGACACAAGAGATATTTGCATGTGGCGGAAAGCTAAGAGTGAAACATGCAGAAGCAGGACAACTTGCAGTAGGTGCTGCATCGGCAGCTTCATCTGGACTTCAATTCTACGATTACTTGCAGTCTAATCCAAAAGAAGATTATGATATAGCAAGCAGTCTTCGTAATAGCACTATAGGTTCTTATCAGCATATCAATGCTCAACAAGTAGGAACTAGACTTAATGCAATAGATGCAGATTATAGTTCTGAGCTTGCAGACATTAAATCGTCATTTCAACAACAGCTTGCCGACATTGAAGACGGACAAGGTACTATGGCACAGAAGAGAATAGCAAAACAAAGGTTGTTGAGCCAGATGTCGAAAGCACTTTCTGATGCTGCCATAAAAGGTAGACAAGCAAATGAACAGAATAAACTTGCTGTTGCAAAAGAGAATGCAGGAATTGAAGCACAGAATGCACAGCTTGCCCTTACAGCACAGAAGGAAAACGCTTCTAATCTACAAACAGCAGTTGCTACTGGTAATCAAATGTTCTTAAATGCAATGAGAGCAGAACAAGATAGAGTAACCAAAGAGAGAGCTCTTAACGACCAGAAGTACGAAAGAACTAAGAGTGAAGCATCTACTGCTGCTGCAGCTATTGGTGAGTATTATGATAATAGAGTAAATGAAAAAGCACAATACATATTCGATTCAGATAAAAGTGTTAATGATATATCACATATTTCTAGAGCTGTAAAGCGAAAGTATGAGAAACTCAGAGATGAAGAATTAAAAAAATATAGTGGTAAAAAATTGGATGACAAGGATGTATATAAACCTATCTTTCAGACGAGTCAATTAAGAGACATTCCACCAATAAGAAAACAATAAAACAGTATAATAATATATGGCAGCCAGCAATACAGTATTCGCATCATTGCTGAATGATTACAATAAAATGTTTGACAGTCCTGATACCAAACAGGCTATCAATCCATCGTACGCTAAGGAGTTTCAGCAATCGACAGATAGCGCATTTAATGCATATATGTCTGCATATAATTTCTTTCATAACATATCAGTACGTAATGAGATAGATAAGCAGACGCAGATAGACCAAGTTGGTAATATGGAAGATAAAGTTCAGAACGCAATCGACCTATTATCTCCTGAGAAAGACAAAGAACAATATGATACTCTTGTTGCTTTTAGAGATAGAGTTAGAGACTTGTCAACTCATCTCATAAGGAACAGATACAACATGTATAATAATAATGCGATAAGAGCATTGGCAGCATCGTTTA
>Ga0265301_10001524_pt1 | contig 29868 bp, 28 predicted proteins | sample AusTroGonzalo_MG_2_FD_193488 | JGI IMG/M metagenome (GOLD analysis project Ga0265301, IMG submission 193488) | Bovine rumen microbial communities from tropical cattle in Woodstock, Queensland, Australia - Gonzalo_04 | ecosystem: Host-associated > Mammals > Digestive system > Stomach > Rumen ... | reverse complement strand
TTTTTGAGTGGTGTAAGTCTTATTACAAATAAAACACTTGACAAAAATTTTTTTTGATAGTAAAATCATTTTAAGATGATGACGAAGAAAAAGTAGTCTTGAATGGGTTTCACAGAGAGATAAGAAAGGTGAGAGCTTATCAAATTCCGCTTGACGAACGAACAGCTTCAACAGTCTTATGTAAGCCAAAACAATATTTGGCCAAAGAGGGGTCGTTTAGACAAATTAGGTGGCACCGCGGAAAAGTATTTTCGTCCTAATGCAATTTTTGCATTAGGATTTTTTGTTTTTAAAGGAGAAAAATATGAAAATAGCAGAAATTAAACCAGGAAAAGTTGAGATTCAAGGCTGGATTGAAAACTTGAGAGACAAAAAGAGCATGCAGTTTGTTGTTATTCGCGATTTGTCAGGAAAGGTTCAGGTGACTGTTGTGAAAGAAGAAAACCCGGAAATTGCTGAGATTTTTTCTCACGCAACGCTTGAGAGCACTGTGAAAATCACAGGAACCGCAGTTGAGAACGAATATGTGAAACTTGGCGGAATTGAAATTTTGCCAGAAAAAGTGGAAATAACAAGTCGTGCAGAGGCGTTTCCTATTGGACCGGAGAGTTCAATCGACCAAAGACTTGACTATCGCTGGATTGACCTTAGGAATCCAAAAAATCAGCTTGTCTTTCAGTTTCAAAGTTATCTTGTCAATGCAATGAGAGAGTATCTTCTAAATCGTGATTTTACAGAAATTCACACGCCAAAGTTTATTGGAACAGCAAGCGAAAGTGGGGCAGAAGTTTTTGAAGTAAAATATTTTGATAGAAAAGCTTATTTGGCACAGAGTCCTCAGTTTTATAAACAGATGGCCATGGCAGCAGGATTTGAAAGAATTTTTGAAGTTGCACCATGTTTTAGAGCAGAAAAATCTCACACAAAGAAGCATGCAACAGAATTTACTTCATTTGACGTTGAGTTTAGTTATATAAATTCTTTCCAAGATGTTATGAATCTTGAAGCAGAGATGATTGAATATGGACTTAGAAAGACAAAAGAAAAATTTGGAGACAAAGTCAAAGAAGTTTTTGGAGTAGATATCGTTGTGCCTTCACTTCCATTTCCACAGATGAGACTAAGAGATGTTTATGACGAGCTTAAAGAAAGATATGGCTTTGAGGTGCCTGAAGAAGAAAAAACTGACTTGACGACGGAAGCAGAAAGGCTTTGTGAAAGACTTGCAAAAGATAAGTTTGGACACGAATTTTTGCTCGTCACAGACTTCCCGCCACAAAAGCGCGCGTTCTATCATATGAGAAAAGATGGCGTTTTGCAAGGGTATGACTTGATTTGGAAGGGTATTGAAATCACTTCTGGGGCACAGAGAGAGCATAGGGTTGAAGAATTGAAGAAGAATGCTGAAGAAAAAGGGCTTGGGGAAGATGTAAGATTTTATCTTGAGTTTTTCAAAAATGGAATTCCACCACATGGCGGATTTGCAATTGGGGTTGACAGATTGACAATGCTTCTGTTGGGACTTCCTAGTTTGAAAGAAGCACAATTCTTGTTCCGTGGACCAGATAGGCTAACACCATAATAAAAAATTGGGAGAAAAAAATGAAAAGAACAGAAATAAAAGATTTACAGAAAAAATTTAAAGAATATGACGGAAAAGAGATTGTTGTTTGCGGTTGGGCAAGAACAATCAGAGACAGCAAAAACATTGCCTTTATCGAGCTTAATGACGGCGCTTTTAAGAGTGTTCAAATTGTATTGGAAAGAGGCAAAGTAAAGAATTATGACGAATGTGTAAAACAGCTTACGGGTGCATCCTTTGAAGTAAAGGGAACTCTTTTGTTGACGCCAAATGCACAACAGCCTTTTGAAATTAGCGCAAAAGAAGTCGTTGTTTTGGGAACTTGTGACTCTGATTTTCCACTTCAAAAGAAAGGTCACACCATTGAATTTTTGAGAAGCATTCCAACAATTAGGCCACGCGGAAACCTTTTCAACGCTGTGTTTAGAATTCGTTCGGTTGCGGCATTTGGAATTCACAAATTTTTCAATGAGAGAAACTTTGTGTATGTTCACACACCAATTATCACCGCAAATGATTGTGAAGGCGCCGGAGAGATGTTTCAAGTGACAACGCTTGACCTTGACAGAGTGGCAAAGAGTGGAGTTGTGGACTATTCTAAAGATTTCTTTGGAAAAATGGTTTCATTGACGGTTTCAGGTCAACTCCATGAAGAAACAATCACCCATGCATTTGGCAAAACATATACATTTGGACCAACATTCAGAGCTGAAAACTCAAACACATCTCGCCACGCTGCAGAATTTTGGATGATGGAGCCAGAGATTTGTTTCTGCGACCTTGAAGAACTTATGAACAACGAAGAAGAAATGGTGAAATATGTTATTTCATATGTTTTGAAAGAATGTCCAGATGAAATTGAATTTTTGAATAAGTTTGTTGACAAAGGACTTATTGAAAGATTGAAAAACATTGTTGAAAATGACTTCGTGAGACTGGATTATACTGAAGCCATAAACCTTCTCTTAAAAGCTGATAAGAAGTTCGAATTTCCTGTAAAATGGGGTATTGACCTTCAATCAGAGCATGAGAGATATATCACTGAAGAAATTTTTAAAAAGCCAGTATTTTTAAAGAATTATCCTAAGGACATAAAGGCATTTTATATGCGTCAAAATGATGACGGAAAGACAGTTGCTGCTGTTGACTTGCTTGTTCCAGGCATTGGAGAGCTTATTGGTGGAAGCCAGAGAGAAGAGCGCCTTGACAAACTTCTCACTCGCATGAAGGAACTTGGGCTTAAACAAGAAGATTATGCTTGGTATCTTGACACGAGAAGATATGGAACAAACGTTCACTCGGGATACGGACTTGGCTTTGAAAGATTTGTTATGTATCTTACGGGAGTTTCAAACATAAGAGATGTTGAATTCTTCCCAAGAACTGTTGGAAGTATTCAAGGATAGAAAAAAGAGGCGAGTGCCTCTTTTTTTTGTGCCACATAATTTTAAATTGGAATAAGATGTTAATGAGGCTTTTGCCTTAGGAGAAAAATATGACTTTTGATTGTTTTCTCAATCAACCTTGCCCAATTTTTTGCTCAACAAACCTAACTTGTCAGGGGAATGAAGTAGTAAACCCTGTTTTGACACAAAGTTTTGCATTTTTCTCAAACAATGATGTTGGAGCGATTGAAACAGGTGCGATTATTCCGCTTTCACTCTCACAAGTGTCTGGCGACAGCATCTCTGCAAGCACAACCACTGAAGGTGCGATAAATCTTTTGCCGGGGACATATGAAGTGGCTTATTTTGCACAGGGGACAAATTCTCCTAGCAGTACAATAAGTGTTTCGTTGGAGTTGAACGGAACTCAGATTCTTGGCTCAGAGATTTCTCAAACATTGGATGTTGGGAGCGAAGTGGCGATGTCAAAAACAATCGTGATATCTGTCACTCAGGAATCGACTCTTGAATTGGTAAACAACAGCAGTCAAACAACAACATTTGACTCGGCAAGTGTTTTTGTAAGGAGATTGTAAAAACTCGCGAAAAGGGCTCTCCCTTTCGCGATACATATTTTTCTTTAATTTTGTTTGATTTTTTGAATTTGAAGCATTAAAATAAGAATAGAGAGTAGTTCTCTCCACAAACTAACATAGGAGGTGCAAAGGTCATGAAGAAAAAAGAAGGCTTCTTTGATGTTATTGACGAACTGAATTGGTGTGCACTGAATATGTCAGACGGAAATATTGTGGCTGCAGATGAGTTTGTGAAGGAGAGAAACAAAAATAGAAAGAAAATAAAAGCGAAAGAGTTTTAATGGCAGAGAGAGTTCAAGCAATAGTTATTAAATCGAGTGACAAAAAAGAGAAGGATAAAAATATTCTTCTTTTTTCTATCGAAAAAGGAAAGTTTTGGGCCACGCTGAAAGGTGTGAAGAGTGCAAACGCCAAGATGAAACTTGCTCAAAGTCCGTTTTGTTATGGCGAATTTGTTGTTGAGAACGGCAAGGCTGGACAAATCGTCACTTCTTTTGAAGCGATTGAAACATTTCACGAGATAGCTGATGACATAGACAAATATTTTGAGGCTATTGCCATTTTGGAAGCGGTAAATTCGATTGAATTCTCAACAATTTCGGAGCGTGCGAGCGTTTTTGTACTCGTGCTTAAAGCGCTAAAGGCGATTTGTTTTGGAAAAAATAAAAATTTGTATGTTTTGGACAAGTTTTTCATTGAACTATTTAAAATCTCTGGCTTTCCGCTGTTTTCTGAAAAGTGTTCGGCGTGTGGAAACAAGGCATTTGATAAGATATTTGTAAACTATTCTGTCGGCGAACTTGTTTGTGCGTCTTGCAAGACTTTTGACGTGGAAGAATTTCCTAAAACCGCTTATTTGGCGCTCAAGGTTTTGGGAAATACTGATTTTGAAAAACTTTCAACATTGAAACTTGCCCAAGGAAGCGAAATTGTGCTTTTGAGAACTTTAGTGAAAGATTTTGAATGTCACTTTGATAAAAACTTGAAGCTTATGGGCATTTTGTCATAGTTCGTCTATCAAAATATCTTCGACTTTGTCATCTTTTATTGAAAATTTGACAAAGTTTTTTTTCATGTTTGAAAGGGTGATAAATTCGGATGTCCCAAGTGGCAGGATTGATGTGAAATTCCCAAAGAAATCTCCCAAATTTTCTTTTGTGATTTGGCCTTTTAAGTTTGGAGATAACTTTTCAATTGCGCATTCAAAATCTTTGAGTTTTATACATTCTAAAAACTTTAGTGGCAAAAGTTCGGATGGGAATTTTTGTGCATCCTCTGAGAAGGTTTCGTCTAAAAGATTGAGAGATTCGCCAATTTTGTATGTTGAAATTTTGGTCCGTGAATCTATTCTTTTCTCAACTTTGATTGTGTCATCTTCAACTTCAATTTTTTCGCCTGTGAAATGTGATAATTTTTCGTTTTGAATATTGAATGCAAAAAGTTCTTTTTCAAACTTGATAAAAACAAAATTTTTGTTTTGGGAGATTTGATAACTTTTTGGAGATAAAATTTTTGCTTCGGTCTTTCGATTTTCTGTTTCAAAAGACACTAATTTTTCTTGGATTGACACAATGCAATTTTTTCCGTTTGCCGACATGGTTTGTTTTGATGTTGTTCGAAATTTCTGTGCTCCTTCAAGCACCAAAAATGTTTTTGAATTGTGGTTTAGGATAGAAAAATGCTCGTTTTCAACAGGATTTATTAGATTTATGCAGAATGGGCAGAGACCTTCTTGTGGGTAGACAAAAACATATTTTTCATCTTCAATTTCAAGTGTGTCGAAGCTGTCGAGTTCGAAGGTTTCGTTTGAAATTTTTACTAGACATGGATATGTTGTTTTGAGAAAATATTTCATATAGAATTATATGTCAAAAGTGATTTTAAATATACTCAAAAAAAATGTCTAAACAAACAAAATTTGGGAAACATTTTTTGTGAGGTGAAAAATGAGAATGTGGAGTGATGATGAGATTTTTCAGTTGTTTAAAAGTGTTGAACAGACAAAGGAGAGCGGAAAAGCGATTAGGCTTGCGTTTGAAGTGCATGCACGCGAATTTGGAAGAAAACCAAACAGTGTGAGAAATTTTTATTATCATGAAGTCGATAGCTTGAAGGAAGATTTCGAAAAGAGAAAAAGACTTGGGATAAAACTTGAAAATCACGCAAAAAGTCATTTTGTCGGATTTTCTGAAAACGAAGAAGAAAAACTGGTTGAAGAGATTGACAAAATGCGCCTTTCGGGGTGTTCGGTGCGACAGGCCTGTCGAAAGCTTAGTGGCGGAGATTTGGGGCTTATGACTAGATTTCAAAACAAATATCAAAACATCAAAAAGAGTGAGCTAAAAAAGAGCAATATAATCAAATTTCAAAATGTGAAGCGTGAACTTTCGGAGAGAGATATAAACAGCCTTTTTATGGGGCTTGTTCAACTGATAAAAAAGACCGCGGAAGAAGATGTTGAAAACAAACTTCTGGACAAAAAACGCTCTTCTGAGTATCTTCTTAAAAAGGCTTTTTGTGACTTGAGAAAAAAAGATGAACAAATCTTTGAGCTGCAAAATAAACTTGAAGTTTTGAAGAATGAAAATAAAAACTTGTTGAAAAGACTGGAAAGTGAACAAAAATCTCAAAAATTGAAGAAGATTTTAAAGCATTCTCGGCCAGAACAAATTATGGAAGTGTAAAAGTTGATTTTTCGCCAGCAGTTGTGTTAAAATTTTTGTATGAAGATAAGTCTGATTGCTGGAGCAACTTCTTTTGAGGCAAGCAAAAATGTTTTGAAGCAAATTGACATAAATGACATGACAAAACAAAATATTGTTGTTGTGCCAGATAGTTTTTCTATGCAAGCAGAGAATTTAATTTTTGATGTTTTGAAAATCAAATCGACATTTAATATTGAAGTTGTGGGCATATCAAGGCTTGCTACCAAAATTTTAAGAAACAATAATATTGAATTTAATCGAATTTCAGCACTTGAAGAAATTTTTGCGATTTATCAAACAGTGAAGCAACTTGAGAGTGAATTTGAATATTTTAAGAAGTGCAATTTGGATTTTTGTGTAAAGATTTTGCAGATAATAAAACAATTTAAGGCGTGCAGGATAAAACCGGAACAAATAAAACTGACAGGCAAAAAACTTTTAGATTTGAAAATGAGTGATCTAAAAAGAACTTATGAAATTTATGAAGAAAAATTGAGCGAAAAGCTCGACCTTTCAAAACTTCTAGAGTTTTTTATAGAGAAATCTGAGACAAAATTAAACCTGTCTGACACAAACTTGTTTTTTATAAATTTTGACAGCTTTACAGCCGAAATCAATTCGTTTGTATGTAGGCTTGCTGGGCTTGTAAACCAAACCTACATAGGTTTTTCTAGGCCGATTTCTCCGACCAACGCGTTTGTTTTTGAAGATGATATTCTCAAAAAAACAACCGCTTTTGCCAAAGAGTATGGTGTGAGTGTTGAGACAAAAATTTTGCCAACAACACTTGATGGCGAAAGACTTGTGATGGCCAAAAATTTGTTTGGAACAGATGTCGAACAAGGCAAGAGTGCTTTTTTTGAAAATGTTTTAGCAAAGAACAAAAATGATGAAATTGAGTTTGTTGCAAAGCAAATAAATTTTGAAATTCACAAGGGCAAACGCTTTGGGGATTTTGCTGTTGTTGTCCCAAATGAGAGTTATTTTGATGCGGTGAAAACCATTTTTGAAAAGTATGAAATTGTGCATTATTGTGATAATGCGACATCTCTTTCTCAGACAATTTTGGGGAGGCTTTGTCTTAAACTTTTGAAAATTGCACAAATTGGATTTAATAAAAACAACATAAAGTTTTTGATTGGCAACGCTCTTTTTAAGGACGATAAAAGTGAGAATGTTTTGTCACAAATTGACAGACAAAACATAGTTTCTTTGGATGAATTTTTGAAAGAGTTTCCTAGTTATAAAAATGTGTTTAAAACAATTTCATCGCTTTCTAAATGCAAAAAGGTTTGTGACTTTTCAAATGTTTTTAAAACAATTTTTGAAAAAATTGAGATAAATTATCAAAAAATATTGCAAAATCTTGAAGAAAATAATTTTTTTAAGGAACAAAGCGAAAATGCACAAGCAAAAGAACTTTTGGAAAAGGTTTTAGAAAAACTTTCTGAAATCTCTGGCGATGAGAAATTTTTGATTGAAGACTTTGAAAATCTTTTTAAAATGTCGCTTGATAGTGTGAAAGTGGAAACAATTCCGTCTTTTGTAGATGCAGTGTTTGTCGGCGATGCAACCGAGAGTTATTTTGAAGACGTTGACACAATGTTTGTTTTGGGGGCTACCGCGGGCAATTTGCCAAAGAGTCATTCTGATTCGGGAATTGTGGATGATGACGACATAAAAAATCTCAAATTGAACTTTGCTTTGGAGCCCGAAATAAAAACATTGAATCGTAGAAACAGGCTTAAGCTTTTTGAAGTTTTGCTCCATGCGCGTCACAAACTCTTTGTGTGTACACCTATTGTTGAAGATGGTGGAAAGGCGGATAGAGCAGGTTTTGTAAATGACCTTTTGACCATGTTTGGAAACAATGTGAAAACGACAGAACAAATTGAAAATGTTGCACATGGCGAAAGTGCAAGCCAATTTGATAAGCTGTTATTCTTTTTGGGAAACAGAAAAAATCTTTTGGATGCTTATGCAAATTTGAAGGGCAAAGACAAATTGCCGGTTGTGTATCAAGGAGCATTAAAATATCTGTTGGGACAAGATGTGCCAGCGAGAGAAAGGGTGGGTCTTGTTCGGGGAAATTGTTTTTCTAAAAATACTTTTTCGGCATCACAGATTGAGACTTATTTTGCTTGTCCGTTTAAGCACTTTTTAAGATATGCTCTTAAACTTGAAGAGAAAGAAAGTGTCGAACCTGACAAAAGACAGTTTGGCATTTTTGAGCATGCACTCTTGCAGAAGTTTGTAGAAGAGAACGGCGATAATATTTCAAAACTTTCAGACAGTGAAATTGAAAATTTTGTAAATCAAAATTTAATAAATATTTCGAAAAATATTTTTGATAAGAAAATATTGGAGAGAAAATATTTTTTAAATTATTTAAAAAATGAAAGCAAAATTATATTAAAAAATGTAAAAAAAGAGCAAAAAAACAGCAATTTCAGACCAATTTTGCTTGAAGATAAAATTTTTGTAAAATGTTTTGGCGACAAAAATTTGGTGGGATTTGTTGATCGAGTTGACAAGTGTGGAAATTATTTTAGGATTTTAGACTATAAAACTGGCAATGTCGACAGTGTCAAAAAAGATTTGTTTTTTGGAAAGAAACTTCAACTCTTCTTGTATGCTGGATGTGAGAAGAAGAAGCTTGGGCTTGAGCTTGCCGGAGTTTATTATTTTGACTGTCAGACAAAATATTCAAAAAGTGGACAGAAGTCTAATTTGCTCAAAGGAATGACTTTGAAAGATAATGGCGTCATTTTGAAAAGTGACGCAAGGCTTGATGAAGAGAACTTTAGAAGTGATATTTTGGGTGTGACGAGAAGAAAGAATGTTGAAGACGGAGATTTTGCATTTAAGTATGGCATGATGACAGATTCGTTTGACAAGTTTTTGTCTTATGCAAAGATAGTTTCTAAAAATGCGATAAACGAAATAGATGATGGTTTTGTTTTGGACAAGCCGCTTTCGGGCGAATGTGAGAAGTGTCCTTATCTTTCTGTTTGTTGCCATAGGGCGGAGTATGGATTTAGGCATACGCAAAAGGTAGACGATGAAAATTTTGAAGGAGGCGCTTATGGAAAGAGAGATTAAAGAGCAGACGCAAGTGCTTCAAAATGACAAAAAGAATATGCTTGTCAGTGCTTCGGCAGGAAGTGGAAAGACACATGTTATGATAAAATACATCACAAACCTTGTGTGTGAAAAACAGATTCCTATCAATGAGTTTTTGGTATTGACATTTACAAAAGCGGCTGCGACAGAGATGAAAGAGCGCCTTAAAAAGAATTTGAAAAAGGGTACAATTTCGTCATTTGTTTTGGAGCAGATAGATGCTCTTTCAACAGCAAACATTTCGACAATTGATGCTTTTTGTGAAAAAAGCTTGAAAAAATATGCAAATTTGCTTGAAATAAATGAAAATTTTGACGTTTTGGATGAAAATTCTTCTAAAAAATTGAGAAAAGACGCATTTGAAATGGCGTTGAAAAATTTTCATGACGGCAGTTATGATGATTATGAAATTTTGATGCAAAATCTCAAAAATGACAAATCAAAAGTTGAAGAAGTTTTGTTTGAGATTGAAGACATTTCAAATTCTGTGGCAGACAGTGAAGAGTTTTATCAGAAAAATTTGAATAGTTTTGAAAGTTCTTTTGACGAAGCGTTCTCTTATCTTTTTGAGTGTACAAAAGAGAAGATTGGTTTTCTTTTGAGCGAAGTGGAAAAGCTTCATGTTGATGAGTTTGAGCGGGGACTTAAAAATGCATTGTCAAAAATTTTGAGTGCAAAAGATTTGGTTGAAATCTCAAGACTGATAGACGAATTTAAATTTCCGACGCTTCCAAAGAGAAAAGAAGTTGGCGATGAGATTGTTGAGAAACTTGGAAGAATCAAAAAAGATTTGAGTTCTTGGTTTGGAAAAATTTCGGGTCTCGATTTGGAAGAGACTTTTGAAGTTCAAAGAAATGGGGCTCTCGAGAAGATTTTGCTGGGGCTTTATAAGAACTATGTTTTTGAAGAGCAAAGATTAAAGCGTGTGCAAAATGTCTTGGATTTCTCTGACCTTGAAAAGTATATGGAGGTTTTGTCGAAGAGAGAAAATCTTTTTGAAAATATCAAGTATGTTTTTGTTGATGAGTACCAAGACACAAACAACTTGCAAGAAAAATTGATAAAACAAATTGCGAAAAATTGCAATTTTGTTGCGGTGGGTGACGCGAAGCAAGGAATTTATGGCTTTAGATTGGCAAGTTCGGAAATCTTTTTGAAAGACATGGAAGATTTTGAACAAGACAAGCAGAGTGCTGTTAACTTTTTGCAATCAAACTTCAGGAGCAGCCAGAGAGTTTTGGATTTTGTAAACGACATTTTTAAGGTTTGTATGACAAAGCAGACTGCCGACATTGATTATCTGTCAAGTTCAATGCTTGCCGGACAAAGAGAGTTTGAAAAAGAGCGTACGAAGTCTATCTATATAGATTTGATAAAAGAAGCGGAAAAAGTTGACGAACCATTGCCAGAGATATATAGCGTGAAAAATGCAAAAGAAGAGAAAAATGAAAACTTTATTTTGCAGGTCGAAGACATTGCGGCAAGAATAAGAGAAGTTTTAAACAGCGAAATTTTTGAAGACGGGGAGTTTAGAAAATGTCGATATAGTGACATCGCTATTTTGTCGCGAAGTCGCGATGCGCTTTTCAACAATCTTTCAATCTTTTTGCAATCTTGTGGAATTCCACTTGTGGCAAACTCGAGAGAAAATTTGCTTGACGAAGTAGAAGTCAAGGTACTTTTAAATTATTTAAAGATTGCACAAAATCTGGATGATGAAATTGCACTTGCCAGCGTTTTGGTTTCACCGCTTGAAAACATCCCTTTGAAAGTCCTTCTTGAACAGAAACAAAAATTTGATAGCTCGCTCTGTCAAATTGTTAAAGATGACAAAGATGGAATTTTTGTGAAATTTAATGAAAAACTAGAAAAATTTAGGCAAAATGTTGAGTTTTTTGGCATAAAAAATGCATTTTTGCGACTTTTTGAACAAACAAGTTATTTGGCTTATTTAAATTTGAGACCCGACCACGACAGACTAAACCTTTTTGTTTCGAAATTTTTGGATGTGATTGTTGAGAGTGGAAACGAATTTGATATTGTTTCTGCGATAGACAATCTTGAGTCTGTGGAGACGGTTGTTGTCGCAGAGCCAAGTTTAATGGAAAATTGTGTGCTTTTGACAACGATTCACAACAGCAAGGGGCTTGAGTATCCAATTGTCTTTTTGATAGGCTGTGACCAAAGTTTGTCAAAGAGTTCAAAGGCAAATGTGGAGATAGATGAAAAATTTGGTTTGGCAATAAAATTTTTTGACCTTGAAAAAAACAGCGAAGTTGTTTCAGTGAGAATGCAGGCTATAAGAGAGCGCGAGCGTAGAAGGGCGTTTGTTGAAGAGTTGAAGATTTTTTATGTTGCACTCACTCGTGCAAAAAACAGAATTTATCTTTTTGGAGAATTTTCTGATAATATTTTCAAGAGCTATAGCGTTGAAAACTGTGATAGTTATTTTGATTTGATATTCTTTGCTTTGCCAAAAATCAAACAGAAAGTTTTGGAAGTGGGAGAATATGAGGATGAGAATCTGCAATGCGAAATTGTGGATGAGATAGTCGAAGAAACGCCACAAAAAATTGATTGGAAGGATGAAGTTGTGGCTTATGAGAAAGACATAAAGAGATTTGAAGAATTTTTAGATTTTGAATATCCGTTTTCTAAAAGTGCAAACTTTAGGGCGAAAGAAACAGTGACGAGCTTAAACGCAAGACATGAAGACAAACTTGAAAGGTTTTCAAACGACAGCTTTGCTTTTGGTGGAGAGAGTGTCGATATAGGAAACGCATATCATCTTGCGCTCAAAACACTAAGTTTTGAAAAAATTTCAAACATAGAAGATTTGAAAAAAGAGATAGATTTAAACAAGAGTGTTTTTGATGAAATATTGAAATATTTGGATTTGGAACTTCTCTTGAAAAATATACTTCTTCTGAAAAAATTTATTTTGGACGGAAAGGTTTTCAAAGAAAAAGAATTTGTAATGAGAGATAAGGTTTCGAATTTGGTGGGCAATTTTGATATTGATGATGAAGTTTTGGTGCAAGGCGTGGTTGACCTTTTTGTGATAAAAAAAGACACCGCAGTTTTGATTGATTTTAAATATACAAACACAAGAAGTGAAAGTGCTTTGATTGAGAGATACAAAAACCAATTAAAATTGTATAAAAATGCCATAAAATATTCGTTTAATATTCAAAAAATTGATGCATATTTGCTGTCTTTGAAGGACAATAATTTGATAAAAGTTGAGATTTAAATGTCTGTTTTTTAGGGAAGGAAAAATGTTTTTCTTTCCTTTTTTTTATTGTGGAAAATATTTTTAAAAAATTATCAAAAAATATTAGTAATTATTTTTTTGATTGTGTTATACTAGCAATGTAAATATTTAGGAGGGGTTATGATTTCTACAATATGCGATATCGTAAATAGCATTGCAGAGTTTTTCTCAAGTGTAGCAAAAACAGTTGGGCTTGATCTTCTGTTTATTATTGCACTTGCTGTTGAAGCTTTGATTGTGCTGTTTTTCTTGGTTAAATCCGCATTTTCTTATGAATCAGCTTTAAATCGATGTTTGGACAAACTGAATTTTTGGCTGTTTGAGAGAAAAATGGTCACCGAAGAAAATATAAAGGAATTAAACTATCTTTTTAAAACAAAGGCACCAAAGAGATTGTGTTATTATTGGCAACAATACATACTCTTTAGAGAAGGCGCTCCATCTTCATACCTTTCAACAGAGAATTTGATTGAAAAACCACTTAAGACAAGTTCATACAATTCAAACATTAAAAACCTGACAATCTTCTCTGGAATTTGGGCACTTATTTCTGGTCTTTTTGTTTTGATTGTTTCTAGTTTTGAAACATTGACCCCAACCGGAAAAGATACCGCAATTTCAATTATGGTTCCTATTTTTGTATTGCTTATTGGTGTGGTTTTTATTGCATTTTTGCGTGCAAGAAAAAACGCTGTTTTAAATTCACTTTATCAAAATGTCACACTTTTTGGAAGATTTATGGACAATGCTTGTTTGGATCTTCCAAGTTATATAGATTATCAACTTCTCTTTACACCAGAAGAAATTGAAAAAGGCCAACCTGTTTTGCGTGAGTTCTTGGATTATAAGGCAAGAAAAGAGAAAGAAGAATTCAACAAGGCAAAAGAAGATTTGGTTGAAGTTGAAAAATACAATTTTGAAGACGCCGGAATTGATGGCTCGATTGTGCTTGAAAGAGCAATGAAGGAAAGCGAACTTTTCTTGAAAAAGAAAGAGAAAATCTTGGTTCAAATCAGCCAGCTTGAAGGTGAACTTGATTCGAGAAGAAAGAATTTTGACAATGTTCAAAAAGATTATCAGACAAAACTTCAAGCATCAAAAGAAAATGTGACAAGACTTAGACAGATGCAAGAAGAAACGACAAACAGAATTGAAAGCAACTATTATCGAAAACAACAAACGCAAGAAGTTGGAAAGCAAGAACAACTCGAACAAGAGTTTGAAGGGCTTAGAGCTAAATATCTTCTTGAAAAGAATGAATGTGAAGAAGAAATCAAAAAACTCAATGATGAACTTGCTGGTTATAAGAAAGATGTTGAGACAGCAATGAAGAGTGAATATAGCACATTCTTTGACAGATTCTGCAAGAGTGCTGAGAAAGTTGTTGGAAAAGTTTTTGAAGACAAAATCAATGGGCTTAAAGCAGAAAATGAACGCGACAAGCAGACAATAACCGAGCTTGAAATCAAAATGAAAAACATGCCACAAGGACAATATGATGGAGCTTCTGAAGAAGGGGCTTATGATGAAAACGGAAACTTTGTTTATCCAAATGGCACCTATTATGATCCAAATGGATATTTCCATGACGAATATGGAAATGTCTATACACAAGATGGCCAACCTGCTGGACCTGACTTTAGCGATGTTCCACCAGAAGGAAAGTATGACGAACAAGGAAATTTCTTGTATCCAAATGGCACCTATTATGATGCAAACGGATATTTCCACGATGAATATGGAAATGTTTATACACAAGATGGCCAACCTGTTTCGGTTGCTCAAACACAACCACAAGAACAAATAGACCAACCACAAACTGAAGAGAAGAAAGTTGTGGACTTTGAAAACCTTGACGCATTTGAGCTTGTAAATGATGAATCTCAAAAAGAGAAGGTTTTTGATGTTGCCGAAAGCGTTGTAAAGCACTTAGACAAAAACAACGAAATTGAAATAAAAGAAAGACAGACTCCACAAGAAGAGATTGGGCCACAAGAAGTTGAAGCTGAACAAGCAGAGCCTGAAGAAGTTTCACAAGAAGAACAACTCGAACCTGTTGTAATAGAAGAGTCGGCTCAGCCAGAACAAGAAAAACCTAGAAAGAAGGCTGGCAGACCAAGAAAGGTTGTGACAGTTGTGGAAGAACCAAAACCAGCAAGAAAACCTGGTCGTCCTAGAAAGATTGTTCAAGAAGATGTGGCAGAAGAAAAGAAGAAACCAGGCAGACCAAAGAAGATTCAACCAACAGCTGAAAAGCCAAAGCGTTCTGCTGGAAGACCAAGAAAAGTTGTCGTTGAAGAAAAGGTTGAGAAGAAAAAACCTGGTAGACCAAGAAAAGTTGAACCAGTAGTTCAAGAGCCAAAGCGTGCTGTAGGCAGACCAAGAAAGGTTGTTGAACCAAAGCAAGAGAATGTGGTAGTGGCAGAGAAGAAAAAACCTGGTCGTCCAAAGAAAATTGTTGCACCTGCACAAGTTGAAGATACAGCACCAAAGCGTGGAAGGGGAAGACCAAAGAAAGAAAGCACAATTTCTGACATTGACAAACAACTTTCACAAGAAGAAGCAAGCTTGAAAGCCTCTAAACAAGCTGTAGACAAAGAGCTTAAATCTGCAATTGATGGATTTGATGTAAAGGATTCTGGAAACGAAACAAGAGAAGAATTGCTTAGACAAATTGATGAACTTCAAGCTGAAGCACAAGAAGTTATTGCAAGAAATGGTTCTGACACAGAACTTGCTCAAATCAATTCGAAACTTGAAGATCTTTTGAACAGAATTCAAAACGCACAATAAAAAAAGACACACCATTTGGTGTGTTTTTTTATTTGAACAAAACTATTTTTCCGTTTGATAATCCAATGCCTAAGAGAACGATTGCAGCGACTAAAAACAGGAGACCACATATAAAATTGAATTTTGCTGAGCGGATGCGATTGAATTCTCTTTCAAAGGCTCCGTTGTACAAAAATGCTATTCCTACAAAATAAGAGATATATGTGCTGACAGGGAAAATATCAAGTGTTTTTATTGCTTTGAAGTAATATAAAAGGAAAAACAAGAGTGCGGCCAAGCAAAATATTATGCCAAGGCCAACATATCTTTTTGCGCTACGAGAAAACATAACTCACCTCACTTGTTTTTATGATAGTTTTTTTGAAAAATATTGTCAAATAATTTCCAGCTTTTGTTTTCTAAAACTTTGGAACAAAACATGAGTCCGCGCTTGAAAATTCTTGAATATAACCATTTTTAAGGCCTAATTTTTCCAAATGTTTTAAAACCATTTTATATTCAATTGGTGTCAACTTTCTATTTAGAGGGCTCTTTCCGTTTGGAGTAAATTGGCTCATAAGGCTAATTTTTCTGTCGCAAAACTCTCTTTTTATTATGTCTAAAACGCCGATGGAGTTTTCAATTTCTCCAGGCAAAACTAGATGTCGAATGATTGTGCCTTGTTTCATTTGTTTGTTTTCAAATATATCTGGCTTTTGTGCACACATTTTTTTTGTGGATTCAAGGCAGATTTCTACATAATTGTCACATTTTGAATATTTTTTTGCTGTTGTGTTTGAAGAGTATTTGAAATCTGTTAGGAATATATCCACAAAACTCCCAACTTTATCCACATTTTCTGTTGTTTCATAGCCGTTTGTGTTCCAAACGACAGGAATCTTTTTGTGAATATGTTTGAAAGCTTCGCCAAGCTCGTTTGAAAAATGTGTTGGGGTGATAAGGTCAATGCAAGAATGAGAATCCTGGTTTTCTTCAATAAGTTTAACAAATTCTTCTATCGAATATTCTTCTCCAACTCCGCCACGCGAAATTTGATAGTTTTGACAATAGTCACACCTGAGATTGCACCCAGAGAAAAAGATTGCGAGAGCACCCTTGTCGGCTGTAAGGCAGGGCTCTTCCCACATAAAATTTTTGATGATTTTTGCAATTTTGATTTTTTTGTGTTCGTTGCAAAAGCCCAAAGATTTTTCTCTGTTTATATTGCACCTTCTAGGGCAAGTGGAGCATTTTTCTTCCATACAAGAAGAGTTTATAATTTTAGTTTGGAAAAAGTCAAGTCAAAACCAAAACAAAGGAAAATGCTAGACAAATATTGCGTTTTGTGATATACTAAAATAGTATTTTGAACATACTTTGTTAAGGAGAAAATTATGGAAAATGTAATAAAACCACATCTTGTAAAACCTGTATTGGAAAAAATTGTTTTTGATATGATTGGCTTGCCTCAGGCAAACGCAATGATAAATATCAAGCCAGAAGATGCTGTTGATGTAAGAAAGGTTTCAGAAGAAATCGTTAAGGTGACATTGACAAGAAATCTTTTGATTAGCCCTGAGAACATTATGAAGGTTGCCGTTGTTATGAGCATTGACATCCCTGTTGACTCAATTGAATTTTCAAAACTTGACGACCCAAAGGAATATATTAAAAACAGCCAACCGGTAAGAATTTTGGTGTCTTATGCGTCAAACATAATCACAAACATCACAATGAACACCATTTTGGGACCGATTATTACGCCACCAAACTTGCAATAAAAATTGCGCTTGTGACTCGTTTTGCCACAAGTGGCAAAAACACGCGGACATAGTACATCGGTAGTATGTGGGCTTCCCAAGCCCGAGAGGCGGGTCCGACTCCCGTTGTCCGCTCCAAAAATGTATAAAAATTTAATGAGATGAGGAGGGAAAGTAAATGAATAAGGTTGCTTTAGTCACAGGTTCGTCTAGAGGTATTGGCAGAGCCACGATAATTGAATTTGCAAAAAATGGATATGATGTTGTGATTAATTATGTGAAGGGTGTGGCAGCAGCGAAAGAACTGAAAGAATTTGTTGAAAGCAAATATAATGTAAAGGCTCTGACAATAAAGACAGATATCTCTGATGAAGAACAAGTGAAAGAAATGATGCAACAGATTTTTGCCAAGTTTGGCAGAATTGATGCTGTCGTCAATAATGCCGGCATTGTTTGGGATAGAGACTTTGACAACATAACTATTGAAGAGTTTAGAAGAACTTTGGACGTAAATGTTATTGGGCCATTTATTGTTTCTAGAGAAGCGAAAAAATATATGAAATCTGGGGCTACAATAGTGAACGTATCATCAACTAGTGGCACAAAAGTATTTTCTCCAGATTGTTTGGACTATAATATTTCAAAAATTGGATTGCAAAGTTTGACAAGGGATTTGGCTTTTCAATTCAAGCCAGACATTCGTGTAAATGCAGTTGCTATTGGCTGGGCAGATACAGATATGAACAAAGATTTGCCGAAAGAATATATTGAATCTGAAAATGAGAAGATTTGGCTTGGACATTTTGCAAAACCAGAACAAATCGCTCAAACAATATTCTTTTTGGCAAGCGAAAAGTCGAGTTATATAAATGGTGAAATTGTGACCATCGACGGCGGATATTGTTGATTTTAAAACAAAATTTTGTGTGCAACCATATTTGGTTGCATTTTTAATATTCAAAACTTAAAAATTTGATATTGACAGAAAACCGTATGTGTGATATACTCCTAATATAGAGAGGAGAATGTATGGAAAGCAGAAATATATTTTTGAGACTGAGACAAAAGTATTATGATTTGATGAAACAGGGCGATATCAATTTTGGATTTGAACTTTATGAAGCAGCAAAGGTTTGTTATTCGAACGCAGAAATGATAGCAAGCAAATTTTTGAAAGAATCAAAGTTGGTAAAAGATGCACGAAATAGAATTGAAGAGTGTAAAGACGAACAAGAGAAGCGTGATGCCAGATATGCTTCACATACAGACAAAAAAGAGTCAAAGCTTGGGCGTCATGGCAAGGCTGAAAGGGAGAGATAATAATGAGAGATTCGTTTTTTGATTTTGTACAGAAAAATTATGATTTTGGAGAAACTTCTGAATTCAGAGAAAAGTTGTTTAATGAATATCCAGAAGAAGTTGAAAGAGCAATTGCTGAAGAAGACCCACCTCAAAGAGATATTTCTAAAGGTTTGAGACGCAGAGAAGCAATTGAGACTTTGGAAGCAATTAAAGTTGGTGAAATTGACAGGTTTTCGGCAGAGGCATGCAAATATAACATTGTTTTGTATTTTGTAGACTGTGAAAAATACGAAAATGCAAACAGTGCAGAAACAGAACATAGTTTATAAAAACTATCGACACATTTCGTGTCGATAGTTTTATTTTTTGGCACAAAAACTTTACTTTTTTAGCATAAAATTTTATACTTGAAGTGTTGAAAGGAGAAAACCAAAATGAAGATCAAACCAATTTTTGATAGAGTAGTTTTACTTCCAAAGGAAGCGGAGAAAGAAACAAAAAGTGGAATTATTTTGCCAAGTGCCTCACAAGAGAAATCTCAAATTGCAACAGTAGTTGCTGTTGGAAAGGGTGGCAAACTTGATGGAAAAGAAATAGAAATGCAAGTTGAAGTTGGGCAGGAAGTATTGTATGCAAAATATAGTGGAACTGAAGTTTCTTTTGAAGGGAAAAAATATATTGTGATAAAACAAAACGACATTCTTGCAGTTTTGGAGAAATAGGAGGAGAATATGTCTAAATTGATGCTATCTGGCGAAGAGGCTAGAAAAAGTTTGGAAGCGGGCGTAAACAAGCTTGCAAACACTGTAAAAATCACGCTTGGGCCTAAGGGACGAAATGTTGTTTTGGGCAAAAAGTATGCACTTCCACTCATCACAAACGATGGGGTGACAATTGCAAAAGAGATTGAGCTTTCTGACCCATTTGAAAACCTTGGGGCAGAACTGATTAGAGAAGTCTCTGTCAAGACAAATGATGTCGCTGGTGACGGAACAACAACGGCGTGTGTTTTGGCTCAAGCAATCATAAGAGAAGGTTTGAAAAACTTTACTGCCGGAGCAAACCCTATTATTTTGAAAAGAGGTATTTTCAAGGCTGTTGAAGTGGCTGTTGAAGAACTTAAAAAAATAAGCAAACCTGTCAAAGGATCTAAGGACATTGAGCAAGTTGCAAGCATTTCTGCTGAAGATGAAGATATTGGAAAGCTTATTGCACAAGCAATGGAAAAAGTAGGAAATGATGGTGTCATAACTGTTGAAGAATCTCAAACAATGAATACCGAACTTTCAATTGTGGAAGGCATGCAGTTTGACCGCGGCTATCTTTCTCCTTATATGAGTACAAACATGGAGAAGATGGTTGCCGAACTTGAAAATCCATATATTTTGATTACCGATGCAAAAATTTCAAATCTCAACGAGATTTTACCGATTTTGGAACAAATTGTAAAAGTTGGCGGAAAACTTTTGATTATTGCAGATGAAGTTGAGGGCGAAGCGTTGACGGCACTTATTCTAAACAAATTGAGAGGAAGTCTGTCTGTTGTTGCTGTCAAAGCACCAAGTTTTGGTGACAAGAGAAAGGCGATGCTTGAAGATATTTCAATTTTGACTGGCGGAAAGTTTGTTTCGAGTGAACTTGCCATTGATTTAAAATCGCTCACACTTGATGACCTTGGAAGAGCAAAAACTGTGAGAGTAGACAAGGACACAACAACGATTGTTGAGGGCGTTGGAAATATCGAAGAAATAAAAGGCAGAGTAAAACAAATTCGAGAGCAAATGGCTGCGACTTCAAGTGATTATGAAAAAGAAAAATTCTCAGAGCGCTTGGCAAAACTTGCTGGCGGAGTTGCTGTTGTGAAAGTTGGTGCTGCGACAGAAGTTGAAATGAAAGAGAAAAAACTGAGAATTGAAGATGCACTTTCAGCCACAAAAGCAGCTTCTGAAGAAGGAGTTGTGCCTGGCGGTGGTGTTGCACTTTTGAAGACAACACCAGCAATAAAAAAACTTGTTGAAACTCTTTCGGGAGACGAAAAGACAGGTGCAAGTATTGTGCTTAGGGCGGTTGAAGAGCCTGTAAGGCAAATTGCAACAAATGCAGGAATTGATGGTGGAGTGGTAGTCAACAAAATCTATGAAAATCTTGACAAGCCTGCTTTTGGATTTGATGCATTAAACAATGAATTTGGTGACCTTGTCAAAAAAGGAATTTTGGATCCAACGAAAGTTGCGCGCTCAGCCCTTCAAAATGCAGCGTCGGTTTCAGCGACACTTTTGACAACAGAAGCGCTTGTTGTGGAAGTTGAAGACAAGAAAGAACCAGGCGAGCAAAATGTTTATTAAAAAACGCGGCGAAAAGCCGTGTTTTTTTTGTTTTTCGGTATTGACTTTTGATAGGTGTTGTGCTAACATTTTTACAAAGGGAGAAACAGATGGAAAACAAAGATAAAGATTTAAGATATTATGATTCAAACAGAAGTCTTGCTCTTCAAGTTTTTGATGTTTGGTTTAGCGGGTATTCAAAGTATATAAAAGAATTTGATTTTAGCGAAAGCAGAGAAGATTTGATGGATGACATTCTTGAGAGAATTTTGTCTGGCAAGATTTCTTGTTTAAAAGAGTTGTCACAGGCGATTTTTAAAAGTTATTATATTCAAGATAAAGAAGGCGCAACAAGATTTTTGAGCACAAAGTCTAAAAAAAGTGCGTCAATCATACCTTCTTCGACAGTTGCCGCGTTGCTTGAAGAAAAATTGGGTGTTTCTATCAAAGATAAGCCTCTCACACATGAAGAGTCCTATGAGTTGATTTCAAAGGTTTTTGCTGATGAACTTGAAAGAAGAAGCAAAAGTCTTTTGCATGTCGATATGGCATCAAACCTTTTAGATTCAAAAATTATCTCTTTGATTGCGAACGAACTTCAAAGTAGGGGCGCAAAAGAAATGAAGCTTGGCGGAAAGAAAATATACTGCATGCCAAATAGAGCAAAAAAAGAGTTTGCTCAAGGCACAGATTTTTATGTTTATGAGTACAAAACAATTGTTGAAAACTTTGTGAAGAAATGTTCAGATTTCAATAACATCTATAGAATAAATGGAAATGGCAAAGAAGTGACTGATTTTTGGGCAATAATTAAAGACTCTTTGCAAGAAATTGAAGAGATTATGCCAGAAGAAGCAAAGACAGACAAAACATTTTTGAAGGCAAAGAAAGAGGCCGACCATTTCTTCAATGAGGCGTTTGAAAATCTTTATCAAAAGCATACAAAAGAAGGAAAATACGGTGCTTATTATATTGAAGTTCAAGATGCTGTTAAGAGATGGAAAGATGGAACTGCAAATGACAAAGAAAACCAAATCATTGTTGACTTTTTGTATAAGGTAAAAGATGTCAACATGGCACTTAGAATCGTTGATAAGAATGGAAAGAATTATCCTCTCAACTACTTTATATGTATGCCAATGGCACCAGACGCCTATGTAAAAACTCTTTCTGACATCATAAGAATTGGAAAACTCAAGCCAACAACACTCAACTTTTTAATTGATACTAAAACACTTGTAAAAACTACATTTGCTATTGGAAGTCACAATTATGCATTTTCGGATACAAAAGAAGAACTCGATACAATCTTTAAGTTGTACAGGGGTATAATTGAAAAGAATGGTGAAAGACTTGACACGTCAACGGATGAAGGACTTGAAAAAGTTTTAAACCTTGGGCAAGAGTATATTGAAAAATACAATCTTCCAAAGAGCAGAGTTTGTTATAATGCACTTGCAAAAGAACTTTTTACAACCGAAAGGAGAGAACCTGTTTGCTTGCCAAAAGCAATTGAATCAAAATATTTGAAAGAAGACAAGACTGTTTAACAGCCTTGTTTTTTTCTTTGGTAATTTTTTTATAATTATTTTGCTGAAAAAGAAGGAAATGGGGTTTGTTTTGTAGTATATAGAGTCATAACACACATTTTTGAGGTTTTATATTGCAAAACAAGGGCTATTCTAGCGATTGGCTCGCTGAACTTAAACGCAAAGTTGACCTAGTGTCAATTGCGTCAAACTATGTTCATCTTGAGCAAAAAGGTCGCAGATTTTGGGCGTGTTGTCCGTTTCATAGCGAAAAAACTCCGTCATTTTCAATAGATAATGACGAAGGCATTTATTATTGTTTTGGTTGCAAAGAGTCTGGCGATGTGATTAAGTTTGTTGAAAAACTTGAAAACATTGACTTTATGGACGCGGTAAAACTTTTGGCTGACAAGGCCGGCATGCAACTTCCTGAGTTTCAATCAAATGAAAATCGACAGAAAATTCAAAAACAAAAAGAAAAGATTTTGAGCGTTTTGGATTTGACATATAAGCATTATGTTGAAAATTTGTACAACAAAGATGCCAAAGTTGCTCAGGATTATATAAAGTTTAGAAGATTTACTAGAAGAGAACTTGAAGATTTTAAAATTGGTTTTTCAAAAAATTGGACAGATCTCGTTGAATATCTTCAAAGCAAAGGCTTTTCTGAAAAAGAAATGTTGGATGCGGGAGTTGTGGCAAAGAAAAACAATCGTCTTTATGATGTTTTGGCGGGCAGATTGGTTTTTCCGATTTTCAACAGCTTTAATGAGTGTATTGGCTTTTCTGCACGAGCGCTTGAAAAAACTGACTTTGCAAAATATTTAAACACGGCAGAAACAATGGTTTTTCAAAAAGGAAAAGTTGTTTTTGGAATAAATATTTTGAAGTCGCAAAAACAGCAACAGCTGCTCAAGAATATTATTTTGGTTGAAGGACAGATGGATGTTGTTGCCATGCACAAAAGTGGATTTAAGTCGGCTGTTGCGTGCATGGGTACAGCACTGACAAAAGACCATGTTCAAGAGCTCAAGAGATACAACGACAATATTGTGCTCTGTTTTGACGGTGACGGTGCAGGAATAAAAGCTACACTTCGTGCAATCGAAATGTTTAGAAATGAAAATGTAAACTTGAAGGTTGTGAAACTTTCGGGCGGAAAAGATCCGGATGAGATTTTAAACACACTTGGAAAAGAAAAGCTTCAAGAGATGATTGACAATGCAAAACCATACATGGAATGGTTGATTGAATATTATCAGAGTCTGTATGATTTGGAAAAAGCAGAAGAGAGAAACAAGTTTGTCAAAACAATTTTGGCAGAAATAAAAAAACTTGGAAGCCAGACGCTTTTTGAACCCTATCTTGAGATTGTCAGAGATATTACAAAGGTGCCGATTGATGTTCTGAGAAGAGATATCACTTTGGATACTGCAAAAGCACCCGCACCTGTGCAAGAAAATGTGGCTCAGACAAAACAAGAAAACAGCGATGACAAAGCGGTCAAATTTATCTTGGCGGCAATGCTACATAAAAAACCTTATGTGGATCAAAGAATTGATTTTTCAAGGCTTTTGAAGGGGTGTGAAAAATATATTGAAATCACAAACAAAAATCTTCCACTTTCGTCGATCTTTGATTTTGAAGGTGCGAGCGAAGATGAGTTTTTGATGGATATTGTAAACTTCAATTTTTCTCAGTTTGAGATAGGCGAAGAGAGATATTTTAAAGAGTGTCTATGGAAAATAGCTGAACAGAAGTTGAAAGAATATCAAAAAGAATTAAATGAAAATTATAAAAATTGTGAAGACTTGAATGAGCGTGCAGAAATTGCCAGAAAACTAGGAAAGGTTGCTATGCAGCTCAAAAACAAGAGTTTGGAGGAATTCAATGGCAGAAGATAAACAACAAGAACAATCGAAAATCATGGTTGTTTATGAAAAATTGCAAGCGCTTGCTATGAAAAAAGGCTCAATAAATGAAGTTGATGTGCATTTTGCCCTTATTAAAGTGGGTGAGTCTGCTGACAAAGTGCAAAAGTTTTTGGACCTTTTGAAAAAGCGCGGGGTGAAAATTATTCAATCAAATGATGACGACCTATACAAGGATGATTTTTCTGACCTTGTTATGTCGGCAAGCGTAGATGACCCTGTCAAGATGTATTTGAAAGACATAGGAAAGGTTCCACTTCTCACTGCCGAACAAGAAAAAGATTATGCAAAAAGAGCGATGGAAGGTGACCAATATGCAAAATCGGTTTTGTGTGAGTCAAACCTTCGTCTTGTTGTCAGCGTTGCAAAGAAGTATGTCGGAAAGACTTCAATGTCGTTTTTGGATTTGATTCAAGAAGGAAACATGGGGCTTTTGAGAGCGGTTGACAAGTTTGACTATACAAAGGGTTTTAAGTTTTCAACTTATGCAACATGGTGGATTAGACAAGCCATCACAAGAGCCATGGCAGACCAATCTAGAACAATCCGAATCCCTGTTCATATGGTAGAAACTATAAACAAATATGTCAAAGTTTCGCGTGCATTGATGCAAAAACTCGGACGAGAAGCAACAATTGAAGAAATTGCCAAAGAAATGGAACTTTCTGTTGCAAAAGTTATGGAAATTCAACGCACAGCTCAGGACCCAATCTCACTCGAAACACCTATGGGCGAAGAAGATGATGGAAAAATGGCAGATGTGATTGTTGATGAAAGCGCACGTTCTCCAATTGATAGTGCAACCCAAACACTTTTGAGAGAACAACTTTTGGCAGTTATTGACACACTCACGCCGCGTGAGCAAGAAGTCATCAGACAGCGTTATGGACTTTTGGACGGAAAGCAAAAGACTCTTGAAGAAGTCGGAAAAGAATTCTCTGTCACAAGAGAGCGTATCAGACAGATTGAAGCAAAGGCGCTCAGAAAACTTAAACATCCAAACAGAAGCAAACGTCTTGTGGACTTTGTGGAATAATTTAAAAGGGGAAGAAAATGAACATAGAAAGCATTTTGAAATATCAAAGCGTGGATGCGAAAATCCATGAAATAGAACAAAAACTTTCAAACAGCGGATTTAGAAAAAAAGCAAACGAGCTTTCAGCGGTTGCAAAAAAAGCTCAAACAAGATCGGCTGAACTTGAAGCAGAAGCAGAAAAGGTTTTGGCGGACATTGAAGATTTGAAGAACAAATACAACATAAACAAATCAAAAAGCGATGAAATTTGTGCAAAAAATGTTGATGATATGAGTGCGGATGAAATTGAGAAGATTGCAGCACTAAAAAACAAGATTGCAAACAACTTAAACATTTTGGAAAAACTCTTGCAAAAGAGTGCGGAGAGTATAAACAATATCTTGTCAAACTTCAACAAGACAAAAAAGACTTTTGATGACGCAAAGGCACAATATGCTGTTTGCAAACAAAAGATTGATGAAGAAACGGCTGCGCTTGAACCAGAGAAGAAAAAACTTGAAGCAGAACTTTCAAAAATGGAAGCAGGAGTTGACGGACAACTTCTTGCAGAGTATAAGAAGAGAAGAAACGACAGGATTTTTCCGGTTGTGTGTGCGCTAGAAGGTGAAAACTTCTGTGGCGGATGTAGAATGGAGCTTCCAAAGGTTGCAATTTCAAGAATAAAGGAAAACGGCATCATCATTTGCGAACATTGCAAGAGAATTTTGTATAAAAAATAAAGGAAATTTTCCTTTATTTTTTTATTTCATTTTTTTAAGCAGAGTCTTTATAGCAAAGACAAGTTTTTCAACTTCTTGATAAGTATTGAAATAAGAAAATGAGACCCTGACCGCACCGCCATCAAGCGTGCCAAGGCTTTTGTGTTTGAGTGGTGCGCAATGAAATCCACTTCGCACGCATATGTCAAAATGTTCGTCGAGATAGTTTGCAACATCAACGGAGTCAATGCCGGGGATGTTGAATGCGAAAACTCCGCTTGTGTTTTCTGTTTTTGTGTAAATATCAATTGGCAGTTGGGACAGCTCATAGTGAAGATAAGTTGTCAAATCTTCAAGTTTTTCTTGAATAAGAGAAAAGTTTTCTTCAACAAAATTTATTCCTTCTCCAAAGCCAAGAATGGCGGGAGTGTTGAGCGTGCCACTCTCAAACCTTTCGGGGGACTCTTGTGGTTGGACAAGTTCGAGCGAGTTTGTGCCAGTTCCGCCGAATCGGATGGGAGAAAGATTTGTATCGCCGTTTAAGCACAGAGCCCCAACTCCCTGTGGAGAATAAAAACCCTTGTGCGGTGCAAGCGACAAAAAGTTTATGTTTTGTTTCTTCATGTCATACTTAAAGTGTCCACCGCCTTGCGCTCCATCAACAAGAAAAAGAATGTTTCGCTCTTTGAGTTTTTGGCCAATTGTTGTTATGTCTGCCATATCGCCGTTTACATTTGAGATGTGATTGGCTATGACCATATAAGTGTTTTCACAAATTTCTTTTTCAATATCTGCCCAAATGATACCGACTTTTCCGGTTTGTCCTGCAACCGAATAAGAAAATGTGTTGTCAAGTTCGCAAAGGTGATTTAGCGGACGCAAGACTGAATTGTGTTCGTTTTCGGTGCAAACAACATGACCGCCAGTGCGAAAACTGCCCAAAATCGCCAGGTTTAGTGCATCAGTACAATTTAGCGTAAAAACTATATTTTCTTCTGTTGTGCCGACATGTCTGGCCACCATTGACCTGACTTTTTCGACTTCGAGTGCGGTCTTGATTGACGCCTTGTGCCCACTTCTTCCTGGGTTTGCGGTGAAAAAATTTAAAGCGTTTAACACTGCTTTTTGCACGCACTTTGGCTTTGTATATGATGAAGCTGAGTTGTCAAAATAAATCATAAAACTTCCTTAATAAATCAAAATTTTTATATTATCAATATAATGATTTTGGGAAGTTTTTGTGCGACGGGAGGGGGCTTGAACTATATTCTTGCGGTTTTTAAAACAAGGTTTTCAACCTTGAATTTTGCAAACTCTCTCAAAAGTTTTGGCGTGCCAGTGGCAGTGATAAATACACCCAGGTCGCTTGGTCAAGCGTGTGGGATTTCTGTGAAGTTTTTGAGCGACTTTTTCTCTGTTGCTCAAAGCGTTTTGACCAAAACAGGGCCTGTAAGAAACTTTGAAGGCTTTTATTCTTTGTCTTTTTCAAATGGAAGAGAACAAATTTTTAAACTGTGAAAATAGAATATAAAAAACAAAAAGCAATAAAATATTCATATGAAGTGGTTTTTTGCGATTTTTTTTAGTTTTTCTGTGGGTTTTTTGTTGATTTTTGGTACAAATTGTTTTTATGGATATATTTTTCCAATTAAATATACCGAACAGATTTCACAGGCGTGCGAGACTTTTGATGTGGATAGGGCGGTTGTTTTTTCGGTAATAAATGTTGAGAGCCATTTCAACAAAGATGCCATTTCGCCAAAAGGTGCTGTTGGGCTGATGCAAATTTTGCCGAGCACGGCCGAAGAAATTAGAGAAGAGTTGGGTTTTGAAAGTTTTGATTTGAAAAATCCTACCGACAATATTTTTATGGGCACTTATTATATTTCAAAATTGCAAAAGCGATTTGAAGATCAAACGACCGCACTTGCGTCATATAATGCTGGGCCGACAGTGGTCTCAAATTGGCTAAAAGATGAAAGATATAGCAAAGACGGCAAGCAACTTGAAAAAATTCCGTTTGCCGAAACGAAAAACTATATTGAAAAATATAAAGAAAACCTTAGATATTATTCAAAAAAAGTCTAGCAAAAGCTAGACTCTTTTTAGAAGTAAAATATATCTTCAAATTTGCAATCAAGTGCAATGCAAAGAAGTAGTGCAAGTCGGGCGGTAGGATTGAAGATTTCTTTCTCGACCGCAAGGATTGTTTGTCGTGTTGTTCCAACAAGTTCGGCAAGTTGGGCTTGTGAAAGTTTTTTCTGTGATCTTATTTCTTTCAAACGATTTTTGAGCTTTGGTTCATCATTCATCTTACATCACTCCTGTGGCATACAAGATGAAGAAAACAAACATTGTGATTGCGCCAGCACCTTCAAAAAATGTGCCAATCAAAACTTGCCATGGGCGCTTTGCAAGAAAATATTGGAGCGTATAAAATACGCAAGCCCAAGTGAAACAAAGGGTTCCGGTCGCATAAAGACTTGCAAATTGTCTAAGACCACCCTCAACAATCATAAACGCCACGGCCATAGTTCCGACAACAATGAGTGAAATCCAACCGCTTTTGTTTATCTTTGCTTGTTCCATTTCGCCAATAGGGTGTTTTTTCTTTGCTTTTTCTAAAACTTCTTCTTTTTCCATAATCTTCTCCTTTTAATTTGTAAAGTTTACTTTACATTGATATTATATGACGGCAAAAAACAAATGTCAAGTTTTCTTTACATATTTTTAAATTTTTTTGTTTGACTTATTTTAGTTGATGTTGTAGAATAATAATGATTTTAGGGGGTGTTATGAAAAAAGCAGCGAAAGTATTAACTTTGTTGGGCATAATTTTCAGTGGAATAAAAATGGTTTTTGAAGTTGCGGCAATTGTTTTGGGGCCTATCATTTTGGCAAACAAAGAAAAGGCGTTTGAAATTTTGACAAATGCCAATGTGGATGGCATTTCTACAATTGAAGATGTTCAAAAGTTGGCAATTACAATGATAATAGGAGCTTCAATTGCGCTGATTGTTGAGATTGTTGTTTTGTGCTTTGCAATTAAGGCAAGTAGAGCATTTGCAAACGGCGAAAAGAAATTGTGGCCACATATAGTGATGATTGTTATGGGAGCGCTGTGCAACGGAATCTTCTATTTGTTGGGCGGAATCTTTGCACTTGTGGAAACAGAAAAACTTAACACATCACAACAACAAGTTTAATAAAAAACAAGTGAAATATCACTTGTTTTTTTATTATTTTGTTGCAACAAATTTAAAGCGATATTATTTCTTTGCAGGTCGTCTTTATTCCAAATTTTTCATCTAGCATTTTAGTTGCTTGTTCAATCTGTTTTTTACCAACCTCTCCCCAGCCCAAGAGTTCTATTGCTTTGTTTGGTGCGACAAAAACTCTGTCATATGTTTCTCCGTTGTCTGGGTCTGGCTGTTTAGATCCAATCTTATCAACAATTGCCAACATTCTAAGCTGGGCGTAAGTCGGTTTGTCGCCATCACCTTCTATCTCTTGGTATCCAACGAGATATATTGGCTCTTTTAAAGTTGTATTTGCTTCTTCAACAAACTCTCTTTTAAGAGTGGCAATTCTATCTTTGTCAAAGTCTTCTGGTGTTCCACCAAACATACTGTAAACCGTTTTTCCATTTTTGTTCTCAGCTTTCAAAAATACGCGACCATTCGTGTCAAAAGCGATTGCATATACTTGTCTAACTGGCATATTTTTATGTGGTTCCCCTTCATGCCAAGTAATTTTTATCATAAATACACTCCTTTTTGTTTATTTTAACATCTTAAAACAAAATCTTAAAACAAAATCAAATAAAAAAACCGTTTTAAGAAACGGTTTTT
>Ga0265301_10001519_pt1 | contig 29925 bp, 32 predicted proteins | sample AusTroGonzalo_MG_2_FD_193488 | JGI IMG/M metagenome (GOLD analysis project Ga0265301, IMG submission 193488) | Bovine rumen microbial communities from tropical cattle in Woodstock, Queensland, Australia - Gonzalo_04 | ecosystem: Host-associated > Mammals > Digestive system > Stomach > Rumen ... | reverse complement strand
AAGTCCTAAAAGTCCTAACCGAAGTCCTAAAAGTCCTAACTGAAGTCCTAAAAGTCCTAAACTGCCCTTTCCGGATTCGCACTTAAAGGTCACTGGTAAAGTTCGTTATCCTTGTAAAGCCTTGTAGATCAATGGTTCCCGCACTCCATTGACAGAACCCCCTTTAAGTCACTATCCTTATTGCGGAGGTGATAATCGTGGGTATCAATGGCGGTCGCTCGCTCAGAAACATCGAAGAACAAGGTTTCGAGCGGTTCAATATCTCGCTGCCGCCGTCCATCATCGAGCGCCTGAACAAATTCATGCAGGAAGAAGATCGGGGCCGATCATGGACGATACAGCGAGCGTTGGACGAATACCTGAAGAAACACGGCTATTGACTCCCGCACCGATGGAGAGGAAAGAAACAGAAGAAAACGCCGAGCCAAGCCTACATGGAAGGTGTAACGACTGCACGCAGGGCTCCGGTTATCCGGATGAAGGCACAGTCTGAACTTGCAGGTGACTGCAAGAGAGCGGCAGAAATGACCGCTCCGCGCTTCGCGTGGTAACAGCATGAGATGTGATCGCAGATAAAGTAATGGGTTCGCTTGAGACTGTTTACAGTTCCTTTAACTCTACTTTGCCCGAAAAGCCCACGCTCTTTATTGATAACATTCTCTCTTCCCTCGAGGTACCAGTTAAGGAGGTGGACGATCTGCCTCCCACGGCGGCAACGCCGCGCAAACAACCCTGCAAATTCGGCGAACCTCTTCTGTTTCCTTCCTCTCCATCGGTGCATCTCCTTGTTATTGGTTACACACTGATACACACTTATTGGTCACTTTAAATCATTACGCCCCGTCCGGGGCGATGCTACTGGATTGGGCCGTGATAATCTAAAGTGCGTTCGCAATCACTTGCTTTCGATTTCGAAAACCCACACTGCATAGTATCACCCCCTTTCATATACACTGCCACTTTAATTTACTTCAGTATATGTTCCCACTCGTCCTTACTGGCGGGCTTGTCCATCCACTCCAACCAGTCAGATTCCTCTGCGGCATCTAACTGTAACTTTGGGAACAGATGGGCGAATTCCTCTTTGCTCAACGTCCTTAAATATTCATAGTTAGTTTCTACAGAATTGCGCTCTTTTTCTTTTTTCTGTTCTTTTAGTAATTCTAATGTCTTTGTTATTACGTTTAGTTCATGGCTCCTCATCGTATAATCTTGTATTTTTCCCAACTCTTTAATTGCCCATTCAATATCTTCCATTGTTATTCCTCCAAATTACTTAAAGGTTACTTTAAGTTATAATGCCCCATCATCGGGGCGGAATAACGTTAACGGAGCAACTCCTTCTCCAAACATTCCACATCACCACCTTTTGGCATCGGTCACTTTTAAAATAACAGACTACTTTGGAAATCATATTTTCCGTCATCATACCCGCATTTCCATGTTATTGATTTTGTATCATCATATGGTTGACATCTCTTTCCTGCGTTCCATCCGTCAATATATTGTTGCGGAACTTCAATTGGCTTATTCATTTCTAATCTAAACCAAGAATCAATATCACAAAATCTGCCATACTTAGCCTTTTCATGCCGATTCTTCTCATCCTCAACGCCCTTTTCATAAACCTTATTTATAATAATCTGAAAAAGGTCAACAGGCGTTTTTGCTTCGTCAATCGAATTAATGACGATTTTCTTCAGCGTTTCAAAATCCATAATCTCTCCTTTTAATAAATCATGCGGGTAAGGATTTGCACCTCACATAGCCGTGGCGTAGCCAAGCCACTTTATCAGAAGTCTCACATGACGGGTCGCCAGCACTTCATACCTACCCGTTATAGCGTCTACCTATTCCGCCACCGCATTGATTCCTTTAACTTCATAATGCCGGGTAGGATTTGCACCTACCATGATAGCCTTTTCGCAGATGTCGGGTCGCATGACTTTCGTCCTTCTTCTCAACGGGTAACGTTACCTCCCGTTTCGTGACTATCTCCCGCTAACACGTCTACCTATTCCGTCACGGCATTGGTCACTTTAATGAACTTCCGCCCATGCAATCAGAGCATTACGATAGAAATACTCCGGGTCACCTTTTACACATTCCCCACGGCACTTTTTGCCATTTACCATCGTAAGAGTGGCAATATACAGTTTGTGCTGATGGTCAATGATATAAATTGGTGTATCAACGGGTGCTGTTTCAAAATTTTCCATGTCAAACCTCCGGATTGGTCACTTTACGTTTCAATACTTCCGAAATACTTAATCAGGCTATAAATTACATCTGCAATCTTTCCATATCCTGCCGTAGACGGATGAACGGAATCTGTGCTTACCGTCATTTGGAAATCGCTGTTCCGTGCGCTGACATTTACGGAACTATTCGGATAATCATGACACGGATCAACATTCAGATAAACAGGGCAGAGATAAATTCCTTCGTTCTCACGCCCGTCATAATTATCCACGATAATTTTGTGGATACGCATATTCACATCAAATTGCGATCTTGTATTATTCTCCATGTAAGCACCGACAGGCGGCATCCAGAGAGCGATTTTGATTGTTTTCCCTGCGGCTGTTGCGTATGCCTTTATACTGGCAATCATTTCATCCCAGTATTCAATGATGTTCGCATCCGTGCTGTGGTCACTTCTGGAAGGAGCAACGTCATTCGTGCCAAGACAGATAAACACATAGTCAACACCGGGGAACGCATTTCCTGTTGCCGAAGGATACGATGTTCCTGCATAATAGGAGAAATCAAAATGCCCATTGTTATAGAAAGGATTTGTATAGCTTAATCCTGCCCTGTCATCAGACCCTTGAGCGCACCGACAATAAGTATATGCTCTCCATCCGCTTCGACCCTCATTCGGAGCGGTTTCGGTTCCTAACGTTCCGACCAGTGTCACATCCATCACATCGTCAGCAAACAGGTCTACCACATACTGCGGATAGTGGTCTGCATCCGTCATGCTGTCACCGATAAACATAACTTTTTTTGATAGTCCGCTTCCTGCTGTTTTCTGAACAGCGGCAACATTGATTGAATTTGACTTTGTATAAACCGAATCATTATCCTTATAAAAGCGAACAGAAATTGAACTATCTGTTGTTGCGTTATTTTCCGGAGTCCATCTGCCGAAATGTTTATAGGTTGTAAACACACCAGAGAACAGCATAAAATGCCATTTTTCTGGGTTCGCATACCTGACAATATTCTGATAATAGATGTTCATTTCTCTACCACCGCAAACACGCAGTTTCGATGGGGTGATTGTATATACATTGCTGTTTCCAAGCGGCGAAATGGTATAGTATTTTAACATTTCGCCATCTGTGACCTGTCCCATCCTGTTATAGAGCAGATCGCACATCGTCAGCGCATCAAAATTTGCAACCGGAACTACCGATAACGGACGTGAAGTTCCAACTGTGCCAACCACAAACATATATCCGCTTGGGATTTTAATTGCATTTGCTACACCGGACGGGCTTGTACCTGTATAGTCTGATCCTACGGCGGTTGCGGCATCTGCAAGTGAATATCCTACGCTTCGCCCGTCAATATACGTAAGTAAGTTTCCTGTCCAACTAAAAAACAAAGTATTATCTGATGTAGCTTCAAAGCGAGCGCCCTGTTCATACCCTTTTGCGATATACGCTGTTGCCGACACAATGCTGGTTAGACTATCGTTTATATCATCTGCAAGATCTTCAATATCTTTATCAAGTTTATCATTGGATTTGCTGTTTAGGATAACCATTCTCGCAGATACGTTTGATACTGTTGTACCACTCGGAACTGAATAACGGAATACAATTCCATCAGCATCTGACGGTATTGTAATAACTCCAGAATCGTCTACGATTTCGCTTTTAGTATTTACTCCGTTTTTGTAATACAAAATCTTTCCTCTGAGTTTCGCAGAATCACTTGATTGGTATTCTACCTGATATGTTTTCCCTGCTTCTATCCCCTTTGGCAAAGAAGTTTGTGAATTAATAACGTTAACAATCGCTTCGCCCGTAGATGCAGAAGCAGAGTTTGCTGTCACAACAGGCCCGTCCCATGTAAACGTTACGCCATTTGATGTTTTTCCATTGAAAACGCCTTCAGCCAGAAGAATATCATACGAATTATAATCCATCTGAATCTTTGGCACACAGTTTGACGATGGTGTAATCTGATGTCCTGAATTGGCGATAAGGGAACGGACAGCAATCCATTTGCAACCGTTTGGAACTGTTTCTCCCTCGATATTGTTTTTTATAGTACGACTTGAGTTATACGTTGTTACTCCGCTTGCTGGTTTTGTTGTGAAATATCCATATAAATCAAACGTACCCATTACGCTTATCGTTTCGCTCGCCTTTACTCTGAAACACACAAGTTTTGTTGTTGCGGAATATTCAACCACGCCACTTGCGTTTATGGATGCGTTGTTTATTTCAATTTTTTCGCATTGCAACACATCACCGACATAATCAAATCCGAAGTTCAAAGCACTCTTTAAGTCAGAAACGTCCCCGCTCAAAGTCGTATAGTCAGAAGGGATACTGGCCAGCACTTCCGCGCCTTTGTCGCCTACCGCGCCGATCTGCTGCGTACCTTTCTGCTCTACCAGCCGCACCTGTGCCGCGCCGGTTTCCACGATGGAATCCGCGATATCCTTCGCTTCATCCCGGTAATACTCCGCGCTGTTTTCATAGTATGGACTTTCGCTTGTTACCGGCGTTCCGTCCTGTTCCCCGACCGCGAAGCCCTCCGCCTTGAGAGCGCTGTCCGCTGCGGCCTGTCCTACTGTGGCATATCCAGCCATCAGCGTTGCGAATTCCTCTTCCGTCCCGGTGTAGCCTTTGCTCTTCGCGTAGCCGTATGCGGTCGCTATCCCGAGATCTTTTGTAATCGCCGCCATTATCCCACCTCCAATATCAGATGTCCGTCTTCGTCGATGTCAAAGTCCGTTTCCGCCGCCGGAGTTCGCGTATAAATCAGATGCCCGGAGCTGTTCATCTCGATAAACATATATCCGGAGATGTTCGCCGCCTGTTCCGCTTTATCCGCGTCCGCTGCCGCCGCCTGAGCTTCCCTGATTGCTCTGTCTCTCGCGCTTTCCGAGGCTTCCTGCGCAGCCTCAGCCTTTCCTTTCGCAGTTTTAGCGGCGCCCTGTGCCCGTTCCGCGGCCCGCTGCGCCGTTTCAGCGCTTCCCTGTGCACGTTCCGCGGCTCCCTGGGCCCGTTCTGCTGCTCCCTGCGCGGCTTCCGCTGCCGTTTTCGCCGCGCCGGTGTTCACGACATCCTCCGCCGTCTGTGTGACAGCCGCGTTCAGCGCCGCAATAGCCTGCGTGATAATGTTCTGCTGTACCGGCGTCGGCTCTTCGCTTGTTGGTTTCCCGCGTTTCTTGACGATGATCTGACAGTGATATACCGTCTCCCCGTCATCCGCTCCGCTGTGCAGAAATACCCAGACGTGTATATTTTCCCCTGACTGCAGCAGCGCGTCCGGGATATCCACGCCGGTTTCATCTCCCAGCTTTGTTACCGTTTTCCCGCGTTCCGCGTTTGAGAAGTGCACCTCATAGGAACCCGGAAGGCCCGTCCCGTTAAAAACAAGCCGCTGCCCGTAGTCGTATTGATAAATCGGCCCTGCGATGGTCACGCAGCCTTCCATCAGCATAGCCCTGACGATGTTTTCCCTCATTCGGTTTTACCTCCTCCCCCTCCGCCGGATGCCTTCCCTCCGGTGATTCTGTTTATCCATTCTTCCATGGTTTCATCTCCCGCGATGTTTTCCGGTCCTTTTATTCCCCGCATCGCCGCGGCCCTGACCATGGCCAGTTCTGTTTTGTTTACCCGCTGATACGTTTCCTCGTATTTCTCCGCAATCGGCGCGAAGAATTCTTCCATCCTGTCGACGATTTCCGGATCTTCTCCTCGCCTGTGTGTTCCGCAGTATGCGTCCCAGAACATCCGGCCCACCATACTGGTTGCATCAATCCCGCGCTGGATAAATTCTTCCGTTACGCTCAGATTCCGGAGGATGTGACCGACCGCGTTTCTCCCCAGATTGGCCTTGTTCGTTGTCACGCTGTTTTCCTGATAACACCACAGATACAGCGGAGCCTCTGACAGAATCTTTCCGACGCGCTCAAACGGCACAATTTCATTCAATACCGCGTTAAATGCTGAATCTTCTCCGTAATACAGCCGTTCATCGAACCGCATATGTTCCCGGTTCAGCATTTCCCGCCGGTATACCCGGCCATGAATCCAGATGAGATTCTGCCCCTGCAGCATAACCGCGTATTGATCTGTATCCCGGATGTGGCTGTTCTCCACGTAAAACGGCGACCACAGCATGTCTATTTGTTCAATTTCATCCTTTTTCAGGAGGGTAATGATATTCCGCAGCGCATAGATGCTCGCGAACATATCATCGAAGTCGCAAAACATAACCCAGTCCGCTGTGCTGTAGTCTATGCCATGGTTCCGCGCCGCGGATACGCCCGCGTGCTCGATCGCCCTGTTCACAATCGCGAAATGATATCCCCGCAGCGCCTCATCCGGAATCGCGTTTTCCTTCCCGTCGTTTACCAGTATCACGCGAAAATCCGACAGACTGATTCCGCGCTGCATCTCGATGCTGTCAAACAGCTTCCGACCCGTTTTTTCGAAAGGCTCTTTATAATGCGTAATGATGATGTCAAGCAGCATGCGTTATCCTCCCGCCTATGCTCTGGCCCGTCCGATCTGCACCTGTACGGTTCCCGGTTTCACCCGGAAAATCACTGTCAGCTCCGTATATTCCGTGTAGACCTGTCCGTCTTCCGTCCGGATCGCGTCCAGATCTTCGAAGTCCGCTGCTACTTCGCTGATTTTCCGGTTTTCGTTTTCAAGCTGGATAAAGAGCCTGTCATCCGTGTTCAGGATAACCGTAAAGCTGGCCTGATGTTCTTTCGCCAGTTCTCCCCTGACCGTTTCTATAATCATGCTTTATCCCTCCTCCTCATCCGCGTTTTCCTGTCCCTCCGCCCGTTTCCGCGCCTGTTCCGCTTCTTCCCGTTCCCATGCTTCAATGCACCGGTTCAGGTTCTGCACCGCTCTGGCGACCGGAATACCGACTTCGTTCACAAGTCCGACCGGAACCCGGATGTCATTCAGGATTTCAATCGTCGCCCTGACTACCTCTTCCACCGTGACCGTGTTCTGTTCCATTTTCTTTCCCCTTTCTTACCAGAAGACTGTTTTCGAAGAACCTAAAGCGTCCGAGTTTCGTACCATGTACCATCTTGAATCCGAATAGCCGATTGCGTGATAATGTCCATCAGATTCGTACCTGTAGAGCTGTCCCGGTATCACGCTTTCCACCGCGCCCGCCCGGTATCTTGTCAGGGTTATGCTGTTCGTATGCGGATCAGGCGGAGCCGTGATATCCATCTTGAGCGTGAGCGTACCGCCTGAAGTCGAACCATTCGTTCTGCGTCTGACCCGTATCGTATTTGTGCCGTTGTCCCATCCGTCGGCGCTCATTAAAAATTCAAATTCCCGTCCTGTCCCGCTGTCCGGACTTGGAGCGTTTGTCGTGATTGTCATAATATTTGAATCATCGACATACTGAGAGCCTGCTTTATCCCAGACTGGAGCCTGTACCTTTACCGCGTTCTGAATCGCCGGAGTGGCTGCCGTGATCGCGTCCGAAGCATCCGCGATGAGTTTCAGTCGCATTGTCCCGTTTCCGGATGCGTCAGAAGCCTTTGATCTGACCCGGATGATATTTGTGTATTTCCCTGTTCCGGAATCGTATAACCATCCGTTTTCCGCGATGGTATATGTATATGATTTTGCCCACGGCGCCGGCGCTGATGTAGTGAGCGTTTCCGTATTCGTATCGTCTACGGAATCTCCGCTTTTCGCGAAAGCCTGACTTACGCTTACGGCGTTCTGGCCCGCTTCGTATATTGTGCTCGCGTCCACTGTGGTTTTCGCGAGCTCCGTTCCGCTCGAGCTCCCCAGCTTCATGCTCACGGTCAGCGTTTTTGCGGATGCGTTCCAGCTTCCCTGCGTTACATACAGCGTTTTGCTTTCCGTCAGATCCGCGGCTGTTCCGCTGCTGTCTGTTCTTCCGCTTGTCTTGACCGAAAATGTCCGATGATCCGGAAGGTTCCCCGTGACCGCGTTCCATGTCGCTTCATTCAGGGTAACATCCTCCCGCCCCGCTCTTCTCGCGTCCCTTACAAGCGTAGTCGCGTCTACTTCAAGCTGCGCGTATGCTGTTCCGGAGGAGGTTCCATATCGGAGATATACGTTCGTCTTGTTATTGCTGAAGTTCGTTCCGCCCGCCAGATACCACGTATCTTCCTGAGCCGCTCCGCTGACCGGATTCGTCGCGTCCGTCGTATATGTAAATGTCCGATGGTCGTTTAACGTCTGCTGCCTTGCGTCCGCTGTAAAGGCTTTCACCTTGACGCTGTTCTTTGCCGCCGCGACACCGTTTATATACGTAGTCGTAGCGGCTATATTAAAATTTGTGATATGGTTCGCCGTGTCGCTGGTTGCGACCGGATCTGAAAGCGTGAGGATGATCTTCCCCGCGTCTGCTCCCGTTCCTTCCTCCGCTATGATTTTATGATAATGGTCTATGTTCAGCGTCGTTGAGCTGTTCCCGAGGAAATGCCCCTCCGCAATCGATCCGTTCGTCCCCAGTGTGAGAGCCTGATTGTAGAATTGCGTTCCCCGGAAGTACAGTGAGCCGCTGCCGCCTGAACTGTTGCTGCCGATGCTGAGCTGTGTCGTCGCGTAGACTATTCCGCCCGTAACCGCGTCCCCGTTGAAAGCGTCCGCGTTGATCAGTGTTGCTTTCGTCGTGCCGGTTTTCAGATTTGTAATCTGCGCTTCCGTCGCTGTGATTTCCCCGTCGACGTATACCTTGACTTTCTTCTTATTGCTCCCGCTGCCGATAACAACCCTGTCCGCGTTCAGTTCAAGCTGGCTCTGGTTGATGCCGTCCACAATCGCGCTGAGCTTGATGCTGGCCGATGAGCCTTCGCCCTCAACTACGAGATTGATTCTCCCGGCCTGTACCTGTATATCCGTTCTCAGGCTCGATGTCGCGTCTTCGAATTCCGCTCTCAGTCCGGATGCGGATACCTCGAATTCCCCGCGGAGGCTGCTCATTCCCGCCACGAATTCGGCCCGCAGTCCGGAAGCTGATACCTCGAATTCGCCCCGGAGGCTGTTCACCTCATCCGTGAAGTCCGCTCGCATGTGCGAGGCGGTTACCTCGAATTCCCCGCGGAGGCTGCTCATGCCCGCGATGAATTCCGCCCGCAGCCCGGACGCGGAGATTTCGACTTCACCCCGGAGGCTGTCCACCATATTGTCGAACTGCGCTCTCCAGTGGCTTTCCGTCGTTTCGATCTCCGCCTTCATGGTAATGATTTCGTCTTCAGTCGCCATCACGCGTTCATGTATCCCGTACCCGTCCACGATGATGCTCGCGACCCGGCTCCAGTCCACGCCTGACGGCCCCTGTCCGATGATTGCTTCCGCAACCATTCCGACATGGCTTTCCGTATCGATAAACCATGCGTGGTCTTCGCCTTCTTTTTTCGCTGCCGCTCTGCCGCTTCTTCCGCCGCTCTTCGACTGATTGTTGATAATCGTCGCGACGTCTTCCATCGTGTTCGACAGCGTGACCGTGATATTCTCCGGTTCGTTGATCTTGTCCCGGTACGCGAGTTTCACAACCCGCTCCGCCATCGTCGTATTGAATTCCGGCAGGGGCACCCTGCAGACAGTCCCGATGCGGATATGGTCGAGGCTTTCCCCCGTGGCCGCGCTCATGTCCACGCCGCTGATGGTAATGGTTACAGCCGGGTCGCTGTGCCGTCTGAGGCGTTCCGTCGCCCATGCGAGGAGTTCCGCTTCCGTCTTCTTGCTGTTTTCCGTTTCGGTCTTGCAGATAATCCCCCAGGTATTTTCATTCCTGCTGATATAATCGCCGGTGATATGGATGTTATTCTGTCCAATCGGGTACAGTCTCGTATACATCCGACTCCGGTCTATGGTTTTCCGGACGCTGCTGATGTTCCGGCTCATCCGCATTTCACACGCGGTCGCTTCACTCTTCTCCCGGATATACAGCTTGAAAGGGATCTCTGTCAGGTCGTATTCCCAGCAGCTGTCTTCCAGTGCGCTGCATACGGTTTCCAGCGCGTCGAAGAGGCTGTCCCCGTTGAAATTGAATGGAGCGCTCACGTTGTAATCAATCCCGCCCAGCGTCCACAGGTTCGTTTTGGAAAGGATGTATTCCGCGGCTTCCTCCGCTGTGCACTCCGTCGCGCCTGTTGTTCCGCTCATGTCCGCCGGTGTCACTTCCCCGAACATGATTGTATCCTTCAGTGTGCTGATGATGTGTTCCAGCGTGACCGTCCGCGCCTGATTGCCGTAGTCCTGATCTACTGTTTTCGCTCTCCATACAATCCCCGCCCCCGGTTCCGTGTTGTCAATGAGCCAGTCGCCCACCGCGATGGCCGGAGCGCCGTCTCCGATCTTCATCGAGGCGGTGCTCTCCCTCTCCGCCAGATTCAGGCTCATGCTGTCCGGAGTAAACCGTTCCCCCGGCGCCAGCGTTTGCCCCTGCAGCTTAAACATTTATAAGAACCTCCCGACATGGCTCACCGTCAGATTCCCGGCCTTTTGCGATGTCATGCTGATATTCTGCGTTCCCGGTTCAACAAACAGGTCGTCCGCTGATTCCGGTGTACGTTTGTCCATCGCGCTTCTGTATGTTCCGCCCGCGTTCTTGATCCTGATCCGCAGCGTACCGTCGTTTTTGTGATCGATTTCCAGCGTTTCGTTATTCGCAAGCCCGAGGGAAGAAAACGCGATTGTGCTTCCGCCCGTCGTGATTGAAAATGTATCCGCTGTGCTGCCGCTGGTGTTCTTGAATTCCACGTCCATCACCGTTCGCACGCTGCCCTTGATGGTTTCCGCCTGCGCGTTCAGGCTGCTGATGTTCGTCTTCGTGATGGTATTCGCGGTCTTTTCCCGCCAGTATGGTACGCCGTAGGCCCTGAACGTGATGGAATAGATATTCGTCCGCTGCCACTGATCCCCGGCCCCCGGCGTCTGTGCGCAGATGACGTATAGCCGCCGGTTGGACTTGTAATTGACTTCCAGCCAGCCTCCGCCCGCGGCCCAGCTATTGACCTTCTCGAAAATCTCGCTCCGGGTCTGCATGCTGTCCCTTCGGACGTTCAGCGCGAATTTGACCGTTACGTCCAGCGTGTCCCTCCGCCGTTTTGTGACATACTGACCATCTCTCCCGCCAAAGGAAACGGCGGAGATTGCCTCTTTCCCCGCCGCCTCTTCAATGCCTTTGATAATGATCCGGCTGTCCACCGAATCGAGCTGAACCCCTGCCAGCGATACCCTGTGCGCAAGCTGCATTTTCCCGCCTCCGTTCCGGTTCTCTGGCCGCTGGCCAGCGCCGCCTTATATGATGTCTCTCGCGATTTCCTGTGATACATACGGCGCGACGATCCTTCCGACCGTCTGCCCGTCCATGGTGATTCTCAGTTCGCTGATGCCTTCCCGGACGCCCGCTTTCGCGTCCTTCCCGACGTTTCCGAGAGCATCCGCGAGGTTCCGCATATCTCCGCCGGTGATGCCGTTTTCATCCGGCCTCCCGCCGTTCTGCCACATTACCGGATCAAGCCACCATGAGGATGGCAGGTCTTCCAGACCCGTTCCGCCGTCTTCCAGTTCATCCAGCTTCCGAATGACGTTGTCCCATACGTCGCCGAATTTCTCTCCGAAAACGTCCTGCATATACCAGAAGGCTTCTTCCTCTTCCGTCGGCTCATCGCCGTTGCTTCCGCCTTCTCCGGAACGCCTGTAGGCGTCCCACCAGTCCTGCAGCGCTTCGTCGTATTCCTTCGCGTTCTGCATCCATGCGGGAAGGTCGCTTCTGATCTCTCCGCCGGTTTCCGCGATTCGTGCTTCTTCTTCCCGGAGCTTCTTCTCCGCTTCCCTTTGTGCCGCGGCTTCCATGGCCTTTTCCAGCGCTCCGGAAATGTTCGTCAGAAGGCTGTCCACCTGACCCGGGTCTAAATCCTGTTTCTCCCAGTACCGCTGCAGCAGGTTCCACGTATCCCAGCCGTCCGTGATCGGCGCGAACTGTTTTATCATGCTGTACAGTTCCGCTTTCTGCTGGTTCTGCCGTCCCTTCAGGCTCATCAGCATGTTATCGATTTCATCCGTCGGCATCGCTCCGGTCGATCTGAACTCTCCGCCTGCCACGTGTTCGATACCCAGCGCCTTTGCGGATTTCCGGAAGAACTGCGCGTTTTCGCTGTTCTTTTGCCTTTCGAACTCCGCTTCCCGTTCCGCTGCCAGCTTCGCCTGTCGTTCTTCTTCGATGAGGCGCCGCGCTTCCAGAATCTCTTCTTCCCGCTGCTTCCGCTCTTCCGCTTCCGCTTCTTCCGCGTCCGCGAGGATATATGCGTCCGCTTCGAGCTTCACTGCCGCGTTTGTCTGCATCCGCTTGCTCTGTTCGGCTCTTCTTTCCTCTTCTATCCGCTTCGCTTCGGCGATGGCTTCTTCTTCCTGCCGCCGCTTTTCTTCCAGTTCGGCTTCCATCTCTGCGCGTTTCGCCGCCTGCGCAGTCTGAGCCGCTGCCGCGTCCATGGCCGCCTGCAGCGCCGCGTCCGCTGCCGTCTTCGCCGTTTCCGCTTCCGCTTCCGCCTCTTCCGCGTCCGTTTCCGCTTTTTCCTCTTCCTTTTCTACGACCTCCGCGACCTGTTCCGCCTTCTCCGCTTCTTTCTCCGTCTGGCTCGCTCTGGCTTCCTCCGCCTGCAACAGCGCGTCCGTGATGTTTTCCAGCAGCGCCACGACTTCGAACGTATCTAAATCCTGATTCTCCCAATATCGCTGCAGCAGATTCCATGTATCATTTCCTGCCGTAATCGGCGCGTATTTTTTTATATCGTTGTACATTTGCGCTTTTTGCTGGTTCTGCCTTCCCTGCAGCCCCATCAGAAGATTATCCATTTCATCCGTCGGATTCATGTTCAGGAAGAGGCCCGTAATATCATGCGCGAAGGTTCCGTCCGCGTTCCTCCGCGGCCCCAGCGCCGCCGCTGCCAGCTTCGCCCAGAATGTATTTTCGTTCGGCCCGCCGTTCTGCGCTTCGATCTTCTCCGCGCTCGATGTGCGGAAGTCCATCTCCGCAATCCACTGCGCTTCATTCTGCCGCTGCTGCAGGATCGCCGGAGCGGTCGCCGCCGCGATGACCGCCGCGTCCGTCGCCACCATTGGAACCGCCGTCTTCACCGCCGCTTTCAGGCTCGCCCAGAATCCTGCTCCTGCTCCCGCCGCGGCTCCCGTTCCGGTTCCTGTTCCTGTCCCGGTTCCGGTTCCCGTTCCTGTCCCCGTCCCGTTTCCGAGTAGCCCGTTCAGACCGTTCAGCCCTTTGAAGGCTTTAATCGCTTCGATCTGTGTCAGGATACCGCTCAGTTTCCCGGCGACGGCTCCCAGCTTCGCCAGCAGCCAGAATCCGAATATCGCTTCAAACGCGTGTTTTACCGCGCCCTGATTGTCTATCATCCACTTCAGCGCGTCTTTGACCTTTACAAGGATATCTCCCACCATCCTTGTGAGCGGATCATCGCTGTTCTGCAGCTCTTCGCCCACCTGGCCCATGGTATCAAGCGCCGTCCGCAGGATTTCCCCGATTTTCGTGAAGAAGTCTTCTATGTTAGTCCGAAGGTCTTTCAGCGCTTTTTCCCGCTCTTCCGGCGTCTGAGCGTTCAGGAAATTGCTCAGCGCTGTCAACCCTCCGCTGATGCTTGTCTGCAGGCTCAGCACATGCGGAGCAAACGCGGCGGAGATTTTATCATCGATTCCCTTCCACATGGTTTCAATTTCCGCCGTCTTCTGGTGTACCGTCGAAAGATTTTCAATATCCTTCTCGCTGAGCCCGAAGCCGCCCTTGTCGAGCTTCTCCGCCTCTTCCGTGACGGTTTTCCAGTTATTGATAAACCATTCCGCGTCCTGTGCCTTCTTCGCGCCGAAGATTTCCGACATGGCGTCGTCCCATGATCCCGCCGCGACCAGCGCTTCCCGCTGCTCCGCCATGGCCTGAATCACGACCCGCGTATATTCGAGGTCGTCGCGGTAATTCTCTTTCGATACGCCGAAGATCTCCGTGATTTTCTTTTCTTTGCCGCCGTACGCGAATTTATTCACCAGTGAGATGAATTTATCAAAGTTCCCCGCGCTCGCTTCAATCGCGTTGTTCCACTTCTGTACTTCCGTTGTCGAAGTGTTGTAATAGCTCGCAAGGTCTGTCCAGTTATTCGCCCGCGCCGCCGTTTCGGAGATGTTGTCCCAGATCGCCGCGAACGTTTTCTGTATCGTCGCCGTGATTCCGGAGAAGATTCCCTCGATGGCGCCGGAAACCTTGTCCCCCGTCTGGCTGATGGACAGCAGCGCGTCCGCTACGCTCTTTGTAGCCACGACGGCCCCGGCTGCGTCATCCTTCATCTGCTTCAGCCCGGTTCCCGCGTTTTTGACGCCTTCTCCGAGGTTGTCCAGCTCGTTTTTCATATTTGCGAGGGACGTTCTCGCGTCGTTGAGCTTCTGCTCCCATTTCGCGATGGCTTCTTCGTTATCCGCGTATTTTTCTTTGACTTCCTGCAGCGCTGCCCGATAGGTCTTTACGACCTTTTCCTGCTCCTGAATCTGCTTCTTCAGGTTCCCGGCCTTGACCGCTGCTTTCTGCTGTTCCGTCGCGTTCTTCCCGAGCTCCGCGGTTTCAGCTTTCATTTCGCTCCTGAGCGTCCGGAGATTTCGCTGTGCGTCCTTCAGAGATGCGCTGTATTCTTTTTCGCCTTCAAGGACGATCTTCTGTCTGATTTCGTTTGCTCCCGCCATTTTCCCCGGCCTCCCGCGTTCCGCTCCTTCGCTTTATATCTTCCGCTGCGTCTTTCCGCCCGCCATCCGGACGTCATATCTCAGCCGCATGATATACATGTCCAGAATGTATCCCGGCTCCATGTTCTCCGCTTCCCTGTGGCCTATTCCGGCGATTTGTGCGTATCCGTAATATTCACGTACCCGCATCCCTCGCCGGTTTATCCGTTTTTTTCCTGTGCCTCAATTTCTTCCATGTATTCGTCGTGAACATCGTCATCCGCTTCGTTTCCGCCCACGGTTTCCGCCTTCATGGCTTCTTCCGTCGCTTTTCCCATGACGATGGAAATTTCATTCAGATCCGCCAGCGTGCATCCGTCGATGGCCCCCGGCTTGACGTCTTCCGGAAGTCCTTTCGCGTGCTGGCCTGCGTTGGCCATGATGGCGAAGATCTTCTTGATATCCTTGATCGTCCGCTTCCCGCCACCGCGGATCATCTTCAGCGCCGATTCAACGTCGCCGTATTCGTTTTCCAGTCCTTCCATGGTGTAAACCGTGATTCTCAGGTCGTATGTCTTTCCCTTGATTTTAATCTCCGCCATTTCTGTTTCCTCCGCTGCCTTTTGATCTGTTTTCGGATGCTTTTCCCGATACAAGAAACAAGGCGGAAGGTTGATATCCCTCCGCCTTGTTGATTCTTCAGCCGGATCAGCTGACGCCGTCACCGCCGCCGCCACCGCCGCCGCCACCGCCGCCGCCGCTCGTAATTCCGGCGAGCGCGTTCAGCCATGTACGGATCGCGGCTTCTGTGCTTTCGCCGTCCTTGTGCAGATAATACAGCACATCTCCGCCGCTGGACAGAATCACGCCCTGCACGCTGCCATTGATGGTTTCATGGTCGAACTGCGTCTGTTCTTTCCGCGTGTTCGCGGTCACGCCGCCGCTGGAAAACTGCACCTTATAGAACCAGTATCCTTCAAAGGTGCTCGTACCCTTGAAGCGGTTCTTGACGATGAATCCCACGCCCACGAAAGGCGCGTCCTTCCCGGTCACGACAAGCTCCCCGGTGTTGGAAGTCGTCTGATGTCCGAGGAAATCCTTTTTGATATCGTCGTTGGTGTTCACGAGCTCCAGTGCAAGCGTCACCTCGTTCAGCGCGTTCTCCGCGTCGATCTGGTGGTCATCCGCGTGCTCCTTGATGTTGTCGCGGTTCTCGCCGATGTCCGCTTTCGCGAGATAGTCATCCAGCGCCTTTCCGCCGGTGTAGCTCATCGCTGATCCGTCGCCGCCGCTGGAATACTTCGCGTATGTCAGCCCCTTGATTCCGATTTTAGCCATTCTTATTCCCTCCGCTTTCGCTGATGATTCTGTTGTTCTCTTCCTGCATGGCCTGTCTTACAACCTGTTCCATGGCCGTTTTATTCCCCGTGATAAACTTATCCCCGGTTCTGTTCCGTTCCTTCCGGCCTCTTGACCTGACCGTCGGATTCCGTCCGATGCCGTGATTTATCACGTAAGCCTTGACCGTATTGGATACCCCTCTCGCGTCGGTATCCTGCGGATATACTTCCATGGCGCCGCCTCCGAGGAATTCTCTGTACCGCTCAGGCTTTACGTTCTGCATCATGCTTCCGGTTCTGACATGTCGGTTCTTCTGGATTTCATCCTGCATTTTCCCCGCGCACGCTTTCGCGCCCGCTTCCACGATTCGCCGGATTGAATCCCGTCCCAGCCTTTCAAAGCTGTTCTCGATCATCTCAAACCCTGAATACTTCCCTCGCGCCATGGTTATTCACCCGCCGTTTCATACTGAAGCGGACTGAAGAAGGTGATCAGCCATGTCCATGAGGTTTTCCGGATGTCCTCCATGTACTCATGCACCGGCGCGAAATATCCCACGTCCGCGGCTTCCAGTTTCGTCTGGATCTTCTGAACCCACTCATCACCCTGCCCGTTGACGTAGATGCGGAGCCTCGCCTGATATTCCGCGTCCAGCATTTTCCCGTCGCCCCAATCGGCGCTCTTCTGGCCCTCTAGGTTAATCACGCCGTATTCCGTCGGAGCTTCGTTCACCCATGAATCTATCGCGAACGGTAATCCGGTCGTTTCCAGCAGGGTTTCAAGCTGCCGCATCACATTTACGGTGCTGTTAGCCGTCGTTCTGTTCGCTGGCATCCGTGTTTCCCTCCGCTTCCGTGTTCACGTCTTCCCGTTCCGCGGTCAGTTCGATTCCGTCCGTCTCCGTTTCATATGTGCGGATGATGTAATACTTCACGCCTTTATACTTCAGTATCCGTTCCCCTTCGTAGTCGTCCTGAAAAGGAATCTCGAATACGAGTTCCGGCATATGTCCCGCGTTCAGCGCGTTGTAGTATTCCATCCGCTTCACGCTCTTCACCCGGCAGAACACTTCCCGCTCCGTATCCGTTACGGTGTCGTGTACGCCGTGAGCCGCCGCGCTTTCTTTGATCAGGGATATAACGTCTTCTTTGACCATTATAACCCCTCCCAGTTGGTATACCCCGTCGCGTTGGCAAGCTGCCGTCGTTGCAGATTATAGCTTTCCGCCAGCTGCGCGTAATTCGGAGGCGTCCGGAAGTTCATCCGGACATAGGTGATAATCGCCCGCTTTACAAGTTCATCATCGACCGTGCAGTGATCTGTTACGCCGTTCTGCGTTTTCTCGAAACTGATTTCCCCGTCCAGCACGATACCTGCGATTTTCAAGTCTATAGCCGCCGCCTTGATCAGCGATGCCAGCTCCGCGTCGTTCGCTGTCGTTTTCATCCCCATCGCGAGCCTTGCTTCTTCCAGCATTGTGCAACCTCCTTGAAATGCCGGTTAATACATTGTATGAATTTCGCTCCCTGCCCGTACTGTTTCAGGCTGTATGTTCATACTCTGTATGAAGTATGTACAAACAATTTCGCCTGTATGTACAGACAGGGAGCGTTTCTTATGACTTCGTGACCGTCAGGGTATAGGTTTTGCTCTCTGTCCCGTCCGTTACTTTCACGGTGACCGTATTTTCACCCAGTTCCCACGTGAATTCATACTTTCCATCCGACCCGGCTGTTACGGCGTCGTCCCCGAGCTTCACAACCACCTCCGCCGTCTCGCTCTTCGTCGTGACGGTCAGTTTGTTTGTGCTGTTCGTTGTCGCCGCTGTGTAGCTTGTTGTCGATGCCGCGAAAGTTGGCGTCAGGGTTAAGCTGCCTAACTTGAGCTCAGTCAGGTCAGCGCTCAAGGGTTTGCGGGAATCTGCAGCATGACGAATCCCTTGTTGACAACGACGTCGCCGCCCAGCTCCGCGTCGCCCACGATGGTATCCATCAGGGACGTGAACGCGAAGTCTTCAGACACGCGCACCTCATAGTCGCTGAACAGGTCGAGCTCGAAGCACTTCGGATCGCCGTAGGCCATCGTGCGGATGGAGGCGGTGCTCTGAGAAGTTCCGTCGCAGGCGGTCATGCCGGAGCAGATGCAATACCGAACGGACATGCCGCCGTCCTTGATAATGCCCATGTTCGGATTTCCGCCATCCGGAATGATCTCGAAGACGGCTTCCTTCTCGTTCGTGCCGCGGATGTCGCCGAAGGCGATCAGGTCGGACTTGTTCAGGAAAAGAACCGCGTTCCCGACGACGTCTTCATCTCCGCCGTAGGCAAGGACGATCTTCCGCAGGGTTCCCGCGTCGATCTTGCCCTTCTCTGAGGCCACGTCAGCCGCTACGGTGTCCACAAGGCTGGAAGCCTGAATCTTGGAAACGATGAGCCCGACGGCCTTCTTCCGCAGGCTCAGGAGCGCCTGCTGATTGACCTTCGCCTGATACGCCAGCGGGGACTGCTTCTTCGTCTGCTTGCTGATCTGCGCATAGCAGCCGATGCTTGTCGGCGTAATGGTCACATAACTGAAAGTGGCTTCCTTATTGCCGACGGCGCTTCCTTCCGTCTGCACACCGGCGTCTTCCGCGTCCGCAGCGAGATAGGCCACCTTATTGCTCCCCATGCCGTTGCAATCCACAATGCTTACGAGGTCGAGGATGGAGCTGATCCGGTTCCCGGGCATATCGTTAATGCCGCTGACCCCGGTGGGCGTCGCAATCGTGCCGCCGCTGACAAGCAGGCTCCGAACCTCGCCGCATGCGATTGTATTTCTCTTGGTCTGCAGGAATTCCCGCGCCCTGGCTTCAGCGCTTTCCGTCTGTTCAGGCTGGCCCATCTCCGCCACCTTGCGAAGGTTCCTCGCTGTGCCGTTTGCGACGTTCTGCCGCTGCAGCCTCGCTCTGGCCGCGTTCGCCTGCCGCTTTTCCAGTTCCGTATCCAGCGCTTCCCGCTCTTCCGCGAGCTGTTCCAGCTCTTCCGCGGTGCGCTCGCCGGGGTTCTCGCCGATGTCCCTCAGTTCTTCCAGCCGCTCTCCCAGCTGCTCATTCGTATAGTTCTCAAACATGCTTTTACCTCCTCAGTTTCTGAAGCGCTTTCTGCCTGCGCTCCTCATTTTGTGCTTTTTCCCTGCTTTCAGCCAGCGCCTTTCTTGCGCTCTCCAGCGAAGCGCGTGCTCTCTCCAGTGCCGCGCTTTCCGACGCCGCTTCAATGCTGGTTCCTTCATACGCCGGGAAGGCGACCGCGCTCACCTCGAAGATCTTCGAGATGTGCCGCACGTGCCTGACCGGACTTTCGCTGTCCAGTTCATCCCAGCTATCTTTATCAACGTTGAACATGAACGACATTCCGGAAATGTCGCCTCTGCCCGCCGCTGAATAAAGCTCCCTTGCCGTCGCGTTTCCTTCCGTGTCCAGATTTGCCCGCATGAAAAGCCCCTCCGCGTCCGCGGTGAGCTGCATGGTGCTGTTCTCGTTATTGTTGCGGGAACGCGCCAAAGGTATCATGCTCGTATTGTGGCCCACAAGGAACCGAACGTCTTTCATATCCGTGTCCGCGTCCAGCGCTTCCGGATCGATGATTTCCCGCATCCATCCGAGGTCTGTCTGCTGGTTGAACACGATCGGACGTCCCGTGATGAACGTCCCGCGCTTTTCGTCCCGCTCCGCCCGTACTTCGAACGGGAAGAAGCGCGTTTCCTTTTCGCCGCGTACCGGCTTATTCGGCATCTTCTTTCCCTCCCTGCTTCTCTTCTGTCTGCGTGCCGCTGTCGTTTCCTTCGCTGTCGGCCCGTCCCTGATCCGCCATGTAGTATTCGCCGCGGATCGGCGCGTGCTGCCCCGCTCCGTCCGCCAGCGGCGGATAATTGAACAGCTCGCGGATTTCGTCGATCATGATCGCGCCTCTGTCGCCCAGCTCCTTTGCGAGATTGACCTTTTCCGTAACGCTCATGTACTGCAGCCGGTTGGACGTGAACATGATTTCATTCCCCCGGCTCCTTTCCTGCTGCGAGAATGTCATCCGCGTCATAGCTTCCGACAGCTTCAGCGCGAACGGCTCGATTTCTCCGTCATAGAAGGCGTTCATCTGCGTGCTGTCTGCCGTGTTCTGAATGATCTCCTTCGATACGCCGAAGTAGTTGTGGACGTTCTCTTCGATGATTTCAAGCTGTTTCGCGTCGATGACGGATTTTCCCGGTTCGAGCTGTTTGATGTTTTTCCAGTTGGCGTTCATCAGCAGAACGCCTCCGCCGGTCTTCCCGTTAAAGTTCAGCCGGTCGTATCTCTCCGCCGCTTTCGACAGGTCTTCATCAAACATGAAGTTGTCCACCTGTGCCATGAATCGATAGCTGGCCGCGTTCTTGACGCCTTCCACAATCCCCTGATTCACCATGTTCACCATTTCCATGGTTGGATTCAAAGCGCCGTTATTCTCCCCGAAGAAGTCATTCTTTGTCTGATACTTCGTCATTACGCCGCATCTGCTCAGCTCCATGGACATGCTCTTGCCGCTTGCGCTCTGGAACACGATGTAATAAATCCCGTCCGCCTCTTTGACTTCACACGCGGATGGATACACCGGCCAGTATCCGGCGATATCGTCCAGATCATCCAGAATCGGAATAATCATCAGGTTGTTTTGTACTTCGTAGATGTTCATACAGCGTTCAAGGAACTGCGGCCATGTGTTCAGCTCGTTCGGCCCGTACTGCATCGCCCTTCTCAGGCTCCCTTTCGCCTTGCCCGCCATGGTGAATTTCAGCTTTCCCGCATGGCGTGCTTTCGCGTGGATGGATTCCCGTACAAGCTCGCTCTCGTAAATCTGACCGCCCCAGTTGGTGAATACCGGAGAATAGCCCGTGAAAACCTCCGCCGAGCTCATCTGCCCCGTTGGCGTTTTCGTTTTCCTGCTCTTCAAAAAATCCTTTATGATTCCCATCCGTCTTTCCTCCGGTGTCCTCCGTCTATCTCGCGTTCTTCAGTTGGTTTTCGAGTTCCCTGTAGTAGTTCCGCCTCATGCACATCGCGTCCGAAAGCGCCGCCATTCCGTCGATGTGAGCCTTCGATGATATCTTGATCAGCCTCCGTCTGTTCGTGCCGTCTTCCAGCTTCAGAGCGCTGTCCATCATGTGGACTTTCATCAGGTCGTTATCATTCCCGCAGCGGATCAGCCCATCTTTGATCATGCCTTCCATGTCGATGAGAACGCCGGTCAGGTTGCTGCCCTGGCTCACGCTCTCCATGTGATATCCCGCGGCGGCCATCTGATCCACGAGATACTGAGCGCAGTATCTGTCGTATCCGACTTTCAGCGGATAGATTTCATAATCCCGACGGAGCATCTCGAACCATTTGAAGCAGTCGTTATAATCGACGTTGTTTTCCCCGCTGACCTTCAGCAGTCCGCGCTGGATATATAAATCATATGGCAGTCCGTCCCGCGCCGTGGCTTCTTTGATCTTGTTTTCCGGCAGGAAGAACTGCGTAAAGAACCAGATGACGCCTTCCCTCTCTATCAGAATCACCGCCGCTGTCAGGTCGGTCGTCAGGCTCAGGTCGATTCCTCCCAGCGCGTAGGTGTGCCGGAAGTCTTCCAGCGTCTTCGAGTTCCCGAAACATTTCTTGACGTCCAGCGCGTTCAGCCACGCCTGAGAGCTGCTCTGTTTGATATTGCAGTATTTGACAAGGAATTCTGTTTTCTTTGACAGGCTCCCCTCCGCCACCGCGATTTCTTCCAGCATGTAATCGACGGAGATGGATATCCCCAGATTCGGATTCGCCTTCCGGAGCTCGTTGATATCCTGCCATTTCTCCGGATTGTCGATCATGTATATAAACGGCGCTATCCGTTTTTCCCTGCTGCTCCCGTTCAGGAAGGCTGTGCAGCGCTTCATGAGCTCATCGAAGATACCGTCTTCCACGTATCCCGCCGTACTGATGGAAAGCAGCATAGGCTGCGCTCTGGCTCCCATGGAGCTCTTTTCGACTTCGTACTGCTTCAGCCCCTGATCGCCCTGCCACGCCGCGATTTCATCACATACGCCCAGGTGAATATTCAGACCGTCCGACTTCTTCGCGCTGAACGGCATCGGCTGAGCGCTCGCATTGTTCGCCTCGATGTAGATATCTGTCCGCCGCTTTTTTGCCAGCTCCGCGAGCTCCGGCTCTTTCATCACCATCTGGTAAAAAGCCTCGTAACAGATTCGCGCCTGATCCAGTTTCGGAGCCGTGAAGTATACCCGCGCTCCGTATTCCCCATCCGCGAAAATCATATATGCGGCGATTGCAGCGGCCAGCAGGGTTTTCCCGTTCTTCCGCCCGATGATGATAATAATCTCCCGGAACATCCTCTGCCCGGAATCGTCCATAATCCCGAACACGACGGATAGCATCGCCTTCTGCCAGAGCTCCAGCCTGATCAGATTCGGCGCCAGCTCTCCTTCATGATGTCTGCAGAATGATTCTATAAACCGGATCGCGTGTTCCGCCTTCTTCTGCGCGTAGGTGTATTCCTTCGCTTCTATCCCCCGGACAATCTTTTCATACATCAGGCGGAGCCACTGGCCGGATGCTTCTGTCCCGTCTTTGATTTTCTGATAGTATTCGAGGATGTAGTTGTTCATTCGCTTTATTCGCGCCCTGCTCGCGCTTTACTCGCTGGCTCTCGCGAACGCTGCCAGCCTGCTTTCCTTCTTCCGCGCCGGTACAAGGTCGGTGAGCTGCCGAGTGATATCATTCACGTTTTTCTGATATCCCAGCATGGTCTTTACATCCGGGTTTTCCTTCAGTCCGCTTTGACCTCCGCCGTTGTTGTATTCGATCATGGTTCCGTTCTCGTCGATCTGCTCCTGCAGAATCTTCACGCTCACGGTGTACCATGCCAGATTGGTTACCTGTTCCTTTACGAAATTCTTCTTGTTCTCGTCGATGCCCTCAAACAGTTTCAGCAGGCGCCGTTTCTCCCGGCCCACCAGATACGCTTTCGATTTTTCCGGTTTTTTCTTCGCTACCGGTTTCGGTTTGCCGTCGCTTTCTGTCGTTTTCTGTTCGCTTTCTGACAGCATCTCCGAACGTTCGTCTTTTTCCGGACTTTTCATCTCTTCATCAGATGTCCGGTTTTTCGTCGCCATCAAATCCGGCATGATACCACCCTCCCATGTGCGACGCGTCCAGTTCTTCTTATCCTTTGCCCGGAGCCGTTCCCCTCCTCATCTGAAAATTAACAAGGGGGGACTATATGAGCACATGCCCGTCTTCGTCCACCCGCCAGCGCTTCCGCCTGTGCTCCGCGATGTGACAGTCTTTGCATAAAAGCTCGAGATTCTCCCAGTTCAGCGCGACAGATGGATCATGAATGTTTTCCGGCGTCAGCTTTACTTTGTGGTGCACCTCTTCCCCCGGCACAATCAATCCGCGAGCCGCGCAGCGTTCGCACAATCCGCCGCGGCTGTTCGCGTATGCCTTCGCGCATTTCATCCAGATATGGCTTTTATAAAACTCTGCCGCAAAACGAACAGGCGCACCGTCTATCCTGTGCGCCTCTCTGTTTCCGTGACTATCCATGATAGTATTTTATCACAAAAAATCCGACATGAACTGTCTACTTGTTTTTGCTCTCCTGCTCTGTTTGGAGCTTGTGTATCAGCGCTTCCGCTTCGCGCATCTTTCTGTGCAGATAATCCTCCGTGTATGAAAGCGAGATTGCAATCTTACGAACGCTCATGCCCTGAATATACCGCATGCGTATACACGTCTTCTCTAATCTCCGCTTCGGGTTTCTGATCCGTTTAATCGTATCGCTCAATTCATCCTGCGCTTCCTTCAGCTCTGTCTTTATTTCGTTGTATTCATCCTTCAGCGCCGCCAGCATGATAGCTCCGTCTTCCACCTTCGAGGATACTCTTCCCTTGCTCATCCCTCCGCTCTGTGAAAGCGAGACTGTTATCTTCTCCGCTTTTGACTGCTGTTTCATTACGGCCCACCTATACCGCTCTTCCTGTTTGATGAGAATCCGCAGCCTCCTGAAGTCTGTCATTGTCTCCCCTCCATTCTTCGCATGAGCACCCTGACAAATATCCCTTCCGTCACGTCGCTTCTTTTTGCGCTGGCCCTGACGTATTCATATCCCGGATATAGCTTTTCCATGATCCGCCGCGCTTCGCTGTCATCTCTCCCGAAAACCTCTGAAAGCCGTTTTACCTTCCCGCGTGTCATCTTAGTGTCGCTGATCCGCGTCTTCGGCTTCTTCAGGTTCTTGCTGCTTTTATATTTTCGCTTTCCCTTTTCCCGCGGAAGTCCCGGCCTCTGGTTGTACAGGTATCTTGCTATCGCTTCCAGCCCTTCTTTCCCCGGCTGCAGCTCGTCGCAGTTGCAATATCCCATCGATTTACCGTTTTTCGTCCATAGCTTTTCTATCTGTTCCCGCGGGATATCTCCCTGCATGATCATGTGGCAGTGAATCCGCTTTTCCCGGCCTTCTTCCGCGTCTTCCATCGCGTATATGTATTTCATCTCCGGAAGTCCCTTCTTTTTCCGAAGCCTTCTCACCTTCTCAATGAAGTTCCTGACGTCCTTTACCGCCCTGTCCCATCCCGGCGCTCTCCCCGCGTAGGTCAGCGTAACGTGATAATCTCCACGTCCGAAGTTCGCGTCTATGATCCTGACAAGGTTCCGTCTTGCTTTTTCGTCGTTATACCGCTGGATCTTCTCCGGCGTCAGGTTTTCTTTCGCCCTTCTGGCTTTCTGTTCTTCTTCCCGTCCGAAAATCGGATAGATCTCCGCTTCCAGCCGCGGTCCCGCTTTGATTGTCCGTGTCCGGTATCCTGATTTGCCTTTTCTGATTCCGCTATGCTCTGCCTTCCATCGGTCGCCGGTATCCATCATTGTGGCTTTTTCGAGAGGCGTCAACCCGTCCATATCCTGCACATCGAAAAGCACTTCATACTCCCACGACATCGGTTGACCCTCCCTTCTCCGGCTTCTGTCCAGCGGGGTTCACCCGGGGCTTCACTCGCCAGCCCCGGGGCCCTGGCTCATCGCTGCTGTATCTGTCGATCGCGATTGTTTCTCCCTGCTGCTCCGTCTTAGGCTGGACTGATACGGAACGTTTGATTTCTCTTCTTTTCCGGCTCGCTGTACGCAATTTGTTATTACTCCATACAAGCCTCTCATGCGGGTTCACCACGCCCGCCTTTGGAGCTCTGCTCCGGTGACTTTTCCTTTTTAACTTTCCTTTAAGTCACACAGGCCACTTAAAACCGAAGTCCGATCTTTTGATCTTGCACCGCGGTTCACCGTCTCTCCAGAATACGATTCCTTCAATTTCATGCTGTTCCAGATAATCACGCAGTCCTTCAAAAGTTCTTGGAACATCAAGTTCTGTTATGCCGTGCCGAATGAGTGTGTCCTTTTCCAGATGATGCGGATTGCCTTGAAAATGTGGGCCGACAGCTTCATATGTTCCGTTGTTCAGATGCCTTTCCACCTCGTTCAGTGCGTTTTCAAGGGCAACAATATGCCAATAAGAGGCCGGATCTTTGTAATCCACCTTCACCCAATGAGGCCAATGCCCTGTTACTGGGTCTGGGTCACTGCACGGAATTGCACCTTCTGGCGGTTTCTTGCCTTTCTTTGCGTCATAACGCTTATAAAATAGATTGTCGATTATTGCACAACAAGTTCCGTCAATTTTTTCCGTTGCTGTTCCTTCGCCGTCTAACACCCACTGTAAGTCTGGCGAAGTTAGCACCGGCTTTATTCCGACCACCTTATGATTTTCATATTCTCTTTCAAAAAGCGTAGGTATCTTTTTCACGATAATCCCTCCTCCGATTGTGACTTATTGCGTCTTTGTTGCCTATAATTTTCCGGCTTTTTGTCAGGTACATCAATGTCCTTGTCACGATGGATCATAAACGACTGCTATCTCCCGCATCGGGCAGTTATTCGGTCTTTCTCCAAATTCATCCACAAGATATGATTCATCCCCCGCATGCGGGTTAATCTTCTCCATCGCTGCGCACATGAGGTAACCCGCATAATCCCCGGTGCGTATCCAATAGGAACATGGACAATCTACGCATATTTCCGGCATTTTCATATCCAGACCGATCATGTATACCTCCTGTATGAGTTTTTGATATCCTCATTGTTCAGAACGACGTATTTCATCGTCGTATCGAGCTTGTCATGCCCTAAAATGGCAGCTACATCCTGAATCGGCATGCCGTGACGCGTGAGTTTCGTTGCCAGTGTCCGCCTGAACTTATGCGGATGCACATGTTCAACCCCTGCAGCTTTCGCGACGTTCTTCAGCATGATTCTGACGCCTCCCGGCTGAAGCCGTTCGCCTCTTTTCCCGATAAACAGCGCTTTTTCCTTATCTCTCCTGCTGTCCAGATAATTTCTTATCATCATGCCCGTCACCGCTGACATATAAACCGTTCTTTCCTTGTCACCTTTCCCATGTACGGTACATTCGAGCTTTTCCAGATCGATTGAATCCCTGTCCAGCTCCGTTACTTCGCTGATCCGGCAACCCGTCGAGCTGAGAAACGCGATAATCGCCCTGTCCCGGATGCTTTTGCAGCTCTGGTTCAGCTTTTCAATATCCACCTCCGAATAAACCTGTTTCTTTTTCTTCGCGACTTTGATCGGTCCGAGGTTCGCCGTCGGATTCTTTTCAATCAGGCTTTCCCGCTGCAGCCAGTTATAAAACGCGGTGAAAATCTGCCGGATGCCTTCCAGCGTAGAATCTCCGATTCCCCGCTCCTGTTCTTTCGCGAGATACGCCCGCAGATGATGAATCGTAATCCGCCCGCATGGTAGCCCGACGGCCCGGACCATTCTTTCGATTTCGTACACGTATCTGTCTATCGTCTTCTGACTTCTGCTCTGCACCTTCAGCGCAGCGGCGTACTGTTTCAGCAGATCATCGGTTCCCGGACCGCTGCAGTCTGTTTCCATGATGTCGAACGACTGCAGCACCTCCGAAACCGCCTTGACAATCCGCCTGAGTTCCTCCGCCGTGACTTCCGTTTCAAGGCGCTTTTCCAGCAGTTCAATAAAACTGACTTTCGCTTCCAGCGCCATCCCCGTTCCCCCTCTCCGTTATTCCTCCTGTCCTGTCCCGACTTCTTTCAGCAGATTTAGTGTTTCATCCAGCAGCTCCAATCCTTTCCCGCAAAACTCCGGCTGCAATCCACCTTTAATCTTGTATCCGATCTTCATCATGGTTCTCACAATCATGATTCTGAAAATCGCGTTTTCCAGTTTCCTGCTCTTCCGGCTCTGTTCCATGTTTTTCCCTCCTTATCCCGCTTCCGAATCCTTCAGGAAGTCAAACAGCGTCGGAACGTCCCTCTCCGCGTCCGCCTGCCGCAGATATCCCAGCCCGTCCCGGAAATAATCCGCGTTCAGCTCTGTTGCTTTTCCTTCCCTTCCCATTTTTACCGCCATATATGGAACGGTCATAATTCCCCCGAACGGATCATAGACCGTTTCTCCCGGATTGCTGTACCGGTTAATGAGCCGCTCCACGATATCGAGCTGAAGCGGGCAGACGTGCATCTGCCGCCGGTTCCGCACCTGTTCGCTGTTCAATGTCCGCATGCGGTTTACATCGTCCCAGACTTCACCTTCCCAGCTTCCCGGCGCGACTACCATGAACGTTGCCGGGAGATGGCCTTCCGCGTCCAGCTTCTTTGCGATTTCGACATGCTCCGTGTAGTCATACACATGTTCCCGGCTGTAGTCCCGATATACCTTCTGCAGCGCGTCCACCGGCGTATTCATAACCTCCTCCTTTGTTACGAGCCTGTTTCCGCTGGAACGCCAGAAAGCATGCGCGTCGATCTGCCACTGAGCCCGCCCGTATTCCTCTTTCGTCTTTTCGACCGGCGTATCCGCGTAGGCGCTTTCTCTGCTGGTCGGCAGTTTCCGGAAAAGCAGGATATACTCCGGGCATCCGACGCCCATCTTGCTCCCGTCCTTGCACTGTTCCGTCCATCCCAACCGATACGTCTGATTATTTTCCCGTACCACGTCCGTTACGACCGTAATCATGCCGATGTACTGAAAACCATGCTTCATATAATGTTCAATGGTCATCGCGTGGAACGGTTCAATCGTCGGCATGCCTGTTCCGTTCGCGTTCCCGAACATTACGCGGTCTTTCGTATGACATGCGTAAATCCGCCCTGGCTTCAGGCACTTCAGCAGCGACGGCGCCAGATAATCCATCTGTTCGAAGAACCGTTCCGTATTCTCGTTGTGTCCCAGATCGTTATAAGAAGGCGTATATTCGTAATGATTCGAGAAGGGAATACTTGTCAGAATCAAATCGATGCTGTTCTCCGGCAGATTCGCTGTTTCCAGAATCGTATCGTTGTGGTAAATCTCGAAATGTCTTCCGGAAATGACCGTCCGTTCCACGCCGATGCTCCTTTCCATTTTCTGAATGATAATCTGGTTGTTTAGTCCGTAGTGACGCATCAGGCCCGCGAGGCGCTTCTGCATTTCGTTGTGCCGCGTCCATTTTGCTTTCAGTTCCCGGAGGATTTCCTCTTCCGTTTCCATGTAAATAATGTCGATGATAACCCGCTCCGTCTGCAGGAACCTGTATATCCTGTGAATCGCCTGAATGAAGTCGTTGAACTTGTAGTCAATCCCTACGAAAATCGCCCTGTGGCAATGCCGCTGGAAATTGCATCCGCTCCCGCTGATTTCCTTCTTCGTCGCCAGAATCCGGATGTCGCCTTCCGAAAAGTCGATTGTCCGCTTTTCCCGGATGTCGATGTCCAGATTTCCGAAAACCTCGACGGCTTCCGGAATCTGCCGTTTGATTTCCCGCCGTTCCTCTTCCAGATCATGCCACAGGATGAAATGCGCTTCCGGATCTTCTTCCATGATTTCCTTCGCCTTCGCAACCCGCAGCGCGATGCTTTCCCGCTTCTCTCTGGCCGCGTCCGAAAGTGACAGCGCCGCGTCCCGGATCATTTTTACCTGACCGTCCTTGTCAATCCCCGCGTCCGCCAGATTCGTCTGCATCTTGTGATATCTGACTTCCATTTCCGGCAGATCATAGCCCGTATCGTCATATCCGATATCTGAAGGCTTCTGGATGCACAGCGCCCATGTGGATACCCACAGCCAGAATTCATCCGCCTTGTGCGGATACAGTGTGAGATTGTTCGCCTTCGTGCTGTCCCGCTGGAAAAACCGCGTCAGCGCCTGCCCGGTGTCCATGACGTCCAGATATCCGGCGTAATGGATCAGTTCTTTGAACTTATTCGGGGAAGGCGTCGCCGTGGCGACCATCTTATATCTGACCCCGTTGAACTTCGGCAGGAACGTCTGATAGGTTTTGCTTCCGAAAGATCTCAAAACGGACGCCTCATCCAGCGACGTTGCAATAAAGTATTCCGGATCTATATCCCCGTCCCGGACGCGCTCATAGTTTGTGAGCATAACCCGCTCGCTGTGCTGCCTGATCTCCTCCATGTTCCGCACATACGGCGGTTCATAGTCCCATCCCAGCAGTTCCCGCGCATCCCTGACAAATTCCTGTTTGACGCCCAGCGGGACGACGATCAGCGCCTGCCCGTTTTCGTGTTCCGC
>Ga0265301_10001518_pt1 | contig 29927 bp, 35 predicted proteins | sample AusTroGonzalo_MG_2_FD_193488 | JGI IMG/M metagenome (GOLD analysis project Ga0265301, IMG submission 193488) | Bovine rumen microbial communities from tropical cattle in Woodstock, Queensland, Australia - Gonzalo_04 | ecosystem: Host-associated > Mammals > Digestive system > Stomach > Rumen ... | reverse complement strand
TTGAAGCACGCGACAAAAATAGCAAAAAGAAATGACAAAGCAACTTCACACGAAAAAAGGCACCGGCAAAGCGATAGCGAGACTGCTCGGAGTGAGCGAGCACACGGTTAGCGATGCCATCCGTGGAAAGATCGACACGGACACGGCAAGGAAGATCCGCACGATGGCCATCCGCAACTACGGCGCAATCGAGATCGAAATCTAATCACCACTAAATAAATAAGGAGAGAAGAAAATGAGACACAACCTGACTTACACTATCGACAGAATCGAGGCCTGCATCTTCGCGGTGCTGGCCGCACTGTGCATCTACGGCGCAATCGCCAAGGGCGCATGGTGGCACATCGGAACGGCGGTCATCTGCACCGTGATGGCCGTGGCTTTATGGATTGTTGACGAAAACGAGCCTGACCTGGAATAAAAAGCGTCGGTGGCAGTGCGGTGCATGGGCGAGGGAATGCCGACTCCTACCGGCAGACCTGACGGGGTTCGAATCCCTGGCCGCGCGCAAAACTAACCAACTAATAAAGGAGATATGAAAGCAAAGGACAAAAGACTGGTTGCGGTGCTGATGAGCACGAAGGGCGACATTACGAAGGAAAGGATCCTCCGTGAGATGTCGAGTTATGGAAATCCCAGAATGAACAAGCAGTATGTGTCAACCACGGAGGACGGATACCAGACCGTCCTCATCTTTGAACTCTACAACGACTGCGCTTCGCTCAAAGACCGCATCGGCTACCGTCTGCGCAAACTGCTGACAACAGCAAGAATGAAGTTGAACGGAAACAAGATTGTCGTGACGGTCGTGATTGAGGGTGAAACCGACCGCTTTCCGATGCACGGGGCATTTCATTGAACGGATGATCTTTCTCAAAGCACCCTCTTCGGATTCAAAGGGATTAAAACTATAACTCATAACAGGCCGCAAAGGTAGCGAAAACATGGAATACTTCAACAACATACTGACCGTGGAAGCCGGATGGATGATCGAGCAAGGTGTGATGACCAAAATGGAATATGACAACCTTGTCCATCATACCAAGGACATCCAAGTGGTGCGCCGTGCCTGCCGCAACACTCCTGCGCTGGTGGCCTACGACTCGATGCCCGACCGCTATAAGAAGGCCATCGTGGAGCGTGTGGGCGACCCGCGCAAGCAAGCCAGGCAGAATGTGCTGGAGGGCCTGATTGAGCACTCGGCCACGGCCACCACCTTCTTCGAGGACTACATGATTGACGACGACCGTCACCTGCCCGCCGACAAACGAAGGGAATACTACACCAACGCCATCGTGCTCGACGGCATTAAGCGACTGATTGAGGGCCGCAACTCGAAACGCAAGGCCCTGGGCAACCGCGCCACGCGCTTCTGGGACGAGATCAGCCAGGCGGTGCAGGAACTCGACCTGACAAAGTGGCCCCACACGCTGCCCGCCAACGCCCGCAGCCTGGAGCGCAAATACCAGCGTTATCTCGCCGAGGGCTTCGGCAGCCTCGTCCACAAATCCTACCAAACCGGCTCGAAGAATGCTGCGAAGGTGGCCGACGAGAACCAGAAGGCGATGCTCGTCACCTTCATGAGCGACCCGCGCAACCTCGACAACGAGCAGGTGGCCCGGCTCTATAATATGGTGGCCCAGCAGATGGACTGGAAGAAAATCACGGCCTCGGCGGTGGCGGTGTGGCGCGACAAATGCGACGACCTCATCTTTGCCCGCCGCCACGGAGCGGAGAAATACCGCGCCGGACGCGAGATGCAGGTGAGGCGTAGCGCACCTACCCGCCCGCTGCTCTTCTGGACGATGGACGGTTGGGATGTGGAACTTCTTTACCAGCACAAGCCGGACAAGGGTGCCACGACCTACCACAACCGCCTGACGATGGTGGTGGTGCTTGACGGCATAGCGGTTGGCCTTGGTGCCAGGAGTGCGCCGCTGCACCTCTTTCCACTTGACGCGGCCCCATGCCTGGTTCTGGAAGTTCTTCTTGAACCAGGAAACGGCCACATTGCCGATGATGGTGAGGCCGTAGCGGTCGAAGAGGTCGCCGAACTGCTCCCTCATTTCGTGGATGCGCTGCTGGAACTGGTCAGGTGTCATTTTTTTCAGTTTTTTGTTGTATTATTCAAAAGTTTTGTATTTTTGCAGTCGTAAGTCATTCAAACGAGAGCGAGGATTGTAGTTCCACGAGGCAGTTTGGATGGCTTATTTCTTTATATCCACCAGAACTTTCGGGCTTGTCGTGATGCTGTACAGGTTGAGTTCTCCTTCGTCGTTATAGTTCACGATGATATAGTTGTCCTTGCCGCACAACTGGGTTCTGAATATCTTGGAAACCCTACCGTTGTACATAGTTTCCCCCATATACTCGGCCTTGCTTAATATGTCAGAAATGTGTCGAATCATCTCGTTTTTTGCAAGATAATCGTCATGGTTTTGATTCAGGAACTCCTTGATGCCTCGTCTTGAGATGTTGATTTCCTCTTCGATACCGGGATTCCTGACGGGATTTCCTCTGACATGCTCCAATGCCCAATTGAAGTTCTCTTTCCACATCGTTTTCAAAACGAAGTGCTCCACGTCTCTTCCTGCCTTCTTTACATAGGTGCATTCGTCGGTGAAGATCTGGCCGGTTTCGGCTGGGTTGCCTTCGAGTCCACGGGCGGGACGGATGCCTTCGGGATTGTCGCCGGTGACGGGGTCATCGGTTTCCTCCCAGTCGCATTTGCAGTTCCACAGGTTGCCGGGCTGGTTGGAGTTCCAGAAGGGGTCGTTCTTGGCCCATACGCGATTGTAGAACGGCATGTGCTGTTCTCTTGGGTTCGCGCTGCGGCTGGGCAGCCATCGGATGTTGGGGAACAGAAACATGTTGTCGCCCTGGCTGAAGTCGGCCCACTGCTTGGCGGTGCGGGCGCGGGCCACGGCGGTGTTGTACTCGGCGGCCTGATATCGGTTGAAGGTGTTGAGCACGGCGCGGGCCATGCGGTCGAACTCTTCAGGGCTACGCGCCACGCCGTCGCTGTCGGCAAGCTGACGCTGTAGCTGCTGTGTTGCGTGGAAGGCCTTGTAAGCCGCAAAACGGGCCGCGTTAGCCTCGAATTGGATCTGCATATCCAAATACCTATCTCCGTAGGCCGAAGGGCTAAAAACGCCCGAAACGCCCTTTGTGAGGTTCTCGGAATATGCCCGGTAGAGTTCGGGGTGGATGGTACCGGCCTTGCCGTCGCGCACATCGGCAATGACCTGGGTGTAGAGTTGGCGCATGGAGAGGGCATAGACGCGGGGCAATGCGGCCACGGCAATGGCCAACTCTACAGGGCTGCCTTGGAAATAGAGGCTGTCGAGGTCAGCGAGGGACGGGGCATCGCCCGTCCTCAGACGAAAAAACGCTTCAGGCGGTTGAAGAGGTTGGTGACTCCCGGCTTCCGATTGTCGGCCTTCGGGTCTTCCTCCTCGTCGTTCAACGGGTTTTCAGGCACCGTTTGAAAGGCTTTTAATGCCTGTTTCAGTTCCATCTCCTCCTTCAGCTGCTCGTAGTTGTCGGGCTTGGGGATGGGGAATTCGTCGTAGATGTAGTCGTCGTCGACGGGAACCTCCTGACGGATGGAGCTGATGACATCCCATTTGTCCTTCAGTCGCGCCCAGTCGGTTTCGAGGCCCTCGTACATGATTTCGCCGCCTTGCAGGTTGAAGCCGAAACGCTTTAGCACGGCACGGAGGCGGGTATTGAGTACGGAGAGGACAAACAGTTTGTCGCTCTCGTTCTTCTCGCCCTCGGCTTCCTTGTGTACCTCGCCCAGGGCCTGGCTGCCTATCTCGCCCTGCTCGGTGGTGAGGGTGTTGCCGAGGATGACCTTGGAGATGGCCGCGTCGCACTTGGAGATTAGGAGGTCGTAGACATCCGCGCTGCTGGTGCTGCCGCCGGTGTCGTGAAGGGTGAGCTCCGCGCCCTTGGGCTTGATTAGGTAGCCCGCGCTGCCCCATTCCTCCATGGCCTGTTCGAGCTTGGCGCGTGTGGCATCATCGTAGTCATCATACGACAGCTCGCGGAACGGCATGCCGAACATCTCGGCAAACTGGCTCCAGTCACCGAAACCGCCGCGTTTGTAGATGACATACTGCGCGACCACGGCGAAGATGCCCATGTCGGTGGGGTCGCCAGCCCAGACCATATAGTTGGCCAAAGGCGGCTGAAGATAGAGGAAGTCGGGGGTAGCCATGTTTTGCTCACGACTGACGCACTGGAAGCCCGGTTCAGGGTGTACGTGCTTTCGAGGGATAAGATCGAAGTCGATGCGGTACTGCTCCTCGTCGTCGTCGAACCAGACACGGTTGACCTGAATGAGGGTATAGCCGTAGAGGATGGTGCGCAGCAGCTCCTTGATGAAGATGCGCATGTCGGGCGAGTTGAGCAGCTTGCCTATTTCCTCGTCCTCGGTACCGTCACGCTTGAAGACGAGCCTTTTGTTGAGCACCGCGTCGCAGCGTTTGCCCCATGTGGCCTCCACCTGTCCGTCAAGCTCCATGTCTTTGTAGAGGTCGTAGAGATAGGTGCGGATGGGGTTGGTGGGGTTTTCGAATGCGGCGATGGCGCGTCGCCAGTTCTCAATGTCTTGAGTGGAGCGGTTGGGGACACGCACATTGATGTTGGTGATGTTGACACCGTTCTTGGGCAGTTCGCCCTTCTTTCGTTTTACAGCCATTTGTTCCTCCTTTTCCTGTTGCCGCCGAATTTGACATAGTTGCTGCCTTTGGATCCGTCGAGGCGGGCGAGTCCGGGCATGGCGGCTTTTTCGGCCTGGACTGATTTAAGGAAGGCAATGGCGTTGTCGTAGGCATCCTTCCTTGTTTCGGGCATATTGACGGGGCTGGAGCCTTCATAGCAATAGTAGATGGCAATGTCGCGCACGAGCTTGACGGTCATGCCGTCGCGGGCCGCGCCTGTCTTGGCATACTCGGCCTCGATGTCGTAGCGGACGCAGATATAGCTGCGCACCATGGCCATGGCATCTTCGATGGCTTGGGTGGCCTTGCTGTTGTCGCCGCGAGTGATTGCGGTGAGCGATTCGGCATGGATGCCGTCGTTGAGTTCTTCAACTGTGATGTACATGGCGTGTCATTTAGTGTGGTAGATACAGGCACGGATGAGGTTGTAGTGGTTCTTCATCTCACGCTTGAAGATGTGGAGATCAACAAGCTCGTTGATTTTGATACGGTCGTAAACGCGAATCTTGTCTCCTACTTTGATAACGTAGAATCTCTTTCCTGTCAACCGATGCATTCTGTCTGCATGCCGGATGGCGTTCTTTACCAGAACGTAGTTCATGAACCTTTTCCATAGTGTCGTCATTTTGATGGTTGTTTTAGATGTTGATGTTGATGATATGTTAGACCCGTTTCCTGTTTCGGGGCCTGCGGCCCAGGGAGACGGAGTTGATTTCGTGTGTGCGGATCTTGCCGTTGAGAATGAACCAGGCACCCTCGACGCAGTCCGCGCCGTCGGCGGGTGCCTTGAGCTGTTCGGTAAGCAGTATGAATTCCTCGGCCAGCCTTTCCATGTGGGGGTTGCCCTTCAGCTCTTCGTTGAAGACAAGGCGGCCTTGTCTGTTGAGCGGTTCAAGGTTGCCCTCAATGCGCGAGAACTTGTCCGGCTTCTTGCGTGGGTCGGGGCTGATATTCAGGAAGCCGTCCTTCTTGCCGCGCTCGGCGAACAGGGGCAGGAACACCTGCTGATAGAACGGATCCTGAAGCCTGTTGTTCTCGATGTAGTTGTACACCTGCACACCTTGAGGGACATCCTCGTTGATGTCGTAGAACCAATCCACGAATTGTGCGCTGGTGGCGTGGTCGTCGCGGGCGTTGATGATATAGAAAACGCCATCCATGTAGCCCAGCAGTGCCATGGCCTTTCGGCTGGACGCTTTCTTCAGGTTGTTGGACGGCGAAGGGTCGGCGTAGTTGACCAGGAACGGGAAGCGGCGCAGCGGGGGCACCTTGCCCCATGTCAGCTCCTTGAATACGGTTCCCTCTGTGATTGGGTTGTTGAAATACTCCTTTTGCGCCGACTTGGTGGATATTTTGGAGAGGATGAAATCGATGTCGGCCTCGGAGTTCTTCTCCGGCCACGACGATTTCCCGTTTTTGTCGCGGATGTTGATTACCTCGAACTTGTCGGCCTTCTCACCGGCCAGCTTGATGCAGCAGTCCTTGGCGATGATGTTGCCGTTGAAAAGAATCCTGATGTCGCCCGATACGGACACAGTGGGAATCAAGGCTTGCTCGATCCAGTCCCATTTGGCCTTGATGCGGTCAGGGTTGCGGCATTCCTCGTCGGTGTCGGTGTCGTCCACGAGGATGAAGTCGGGACGCTTGGCCTCGTTACGGGTACCACGGGGGCTTTGTCCCGCACCGATGGCCCTGAAGGAGCATCCGCACTTGGCGACGAACTGGCCCGTCTCCCAGTTGCCGGGGTTGACCTGGTCGCCGTAGTCGTTGATGATGCGGGCGTTCTTCTCCAGCTGGAGTTGGAAGGGCAGCAACAGGCGGCATGCGTTGTCGAAGCTGTTCGACACCAGAAGCATGTTGAAAATCTTCCCGGTGAGCGCGAGAAACAGCACCTCCATCATGGAGCGGGCGGACTTGGCCAGCTCGCGGCTCCATGCCCTGACCTCGTACCAACGTGGGTGTTCAATCAGTCGTTTGGTGGCTGCCTTGTGGAAGGCTGCCGGTTCTGCCGTGCAGTATGCCGGGAAATAATACTTGAACCATTTTTCGGGATCCGCCTCAAGCCGGTCGATACGCTTCAGCTTCTCCTCCTGGCTTTCCTCGGTGTCGACCTCGACATCCGAAATGAAGCTTTCGTAATACTGCCTCCATTCTTCGAGCAGCTGCTTGTCGGTGGGTTTGCGGAGCTTGGCCATGGTTACAGACAGGATTTGATGTAGGCGTTGAAGAGGCGGGCAATCTCCTTGCTCTGGTCAAGGCCGCAGGTCTTGCGGACGAAGGCAAGGAACTCCTTGCCGGTGGCTATCTTCTCGGCGGTGTTGGTTTCGGTTTCGAGGTTCTTGATGGCGGCGGTGATCTTCACCACGGCATCGGCCTCCTTGGAGGTGAGCAGCTGCTTGCCGTCCTCGCGCTGTTCGACGGTATCCTTCCATTGCTCAAGTTGGCGGTAAAGCCACGACAGCTGCATCTCCTTGCCAACGAGGAGCGAGGTGCGCATCTCGTCCCATTTCCCCTCGTTGACCCACTTGCAAATTGTAACCTTTGAAACTCCGACGCGGTCGGCGATCTCGGCCTGTGTGATTCCCTCGTCGTTCAGGAACAGCTGCTTGGCGAAATCCTTCTTCTGTTTGATTGTCAATTCTGCCATAATCGGTTGGTTTAGCGGTGCAAAATTGCACACGCGCAGGGGCATAATCAAAAAAGGTGTCAAACTCTTTCCGCACTTTTTGCGGGGGCTGGATTGTTGATGGATTTTTGCACCGTGAAAAAGCACGAAATGGAACAGAGCATCAAAATTGTGAACAAGACCGACGGCAAAACCGCCGAGGTCTATATGTACGGCGTGATTGGCGCGGGTCTCGACATCGACACGAACATGGTGGTGGCGGCCATTGAGAACCTGCGCAAGCAAGGCTGCCGCAACTTCAAGTTTTATGTGAACAGCGAGGGCGGCGAGGTGGTGCAGGGCTGCGCCCTGTTCAACTACCTGGATCGTACCGACATCGATGTGGAATGGGTGATTGACGGGCTGGCCGCCTCGATGATGGCCATGCTCATCACCAACCCCCGCCATAAGGTGAGCGCGGCCCGCTACGCCAAACTGATGTACCACCGTGTGCAAGGCTCGGTTTACGGCAACAGTGCCGAGGTGCGTTCCATGGCCGAGATGATAGACAAATTCGAGACCTCGCTGATTGAGATGATGGCCCGCCGCATGAACGAGCCGGTCGAGGAGGTTCGGAAGGAGTTTTTCACCGACGGCCTCGACCACTGGATGACAGCCGAGGAAGCCAAGAAGCGCGGACTGGTGGACAACATCATTGAAGGACGGAAAATTGCAGAACCGGCGGCAGACATCAAGTCGGCCAAGACCGTGTTCGACTTCTTTAACAAACAACTATTAAACATCATCAAACCCAACAACATGGACAGAGCAAAAATCGCAAGCCTGCTCAACAAGCAGGAAAAGGACATCGAGACCGACGAGGCTCTTGAGAGCGCAGTGAAGGCCGTTGTCGACGAAAACGCCACCCTCCGTAACGAGCTTCAGACCGAGAAGACCAAGAGTGCCGGACTGGAGCAGCAGGTGAAGACCATGAACGAGGCGAAGGTGAAGCAGCTGGTGGATTCGGCCATCGCCGCCAAGAAGATTGGCGAGGACGAGCGCGAGACCTACACCAAGCTGGCCACCAACGACTTCGAGATGGCAGAAAAGATTATCGGTAAGCTTCAGGGCGTGACCCCTGTGACCGACCAGCTGAAGACCGCCGTCGTCAACGAGGCGGAGAAGGACTGGACTTTCGACGACTACCACAAGAAAGGCAAGCTGGAGAACCTGATGAAGGAGAACCCGCAACGCTATTCTGAACTCTTCGAGGCCAAGTACGGCCACAAACCTAACCTCTAAAAAAGCAAAGAGATGAACCCTATCAACACTGAGAACAACGCGAGCTACAATTTCGTGGCTCCGAGCATCCCCGAAGATGCCGACAAGAAAACGGAAGTGATGTTCCCCACCGCCGAGGTCGTGAGCCCCACCATCAGCTCGAACAAGGCTGATGCGCCGGTGCGCCGCCAGAAGACCATCGTGAAGCTGGGCACCCTCTCCGCTGCCACTACCCTGACCTTGATCCCCGAACCCGCCAACCTGAACGTGGGCGCAATGGTGGCCGTCAACTGGACGAGCGATGGCACGTCGAGAGCCATCACCGTGAAAGTGGGAACCGACACCGTGGCCACCCTCAGCGGCACCGCCTCGACGATGGTGACGAAGCAGCTGATGTGGGACGGCGAGTCGTTCCTGGCTGTCTAATGAAACGAGAAACAGAAACAACAAACACAACAAACACAATGAAAAACATCATGAGATTTATGAGCACGCTTCTGGTGGCCGTGATTATGGCCCTGGGCGTGGGCACCGTTTTCGGTGCAGGGGCTGGCGTGGCCGTATTGGGCGCGTCGGCATTGGTTAAGGTTCCGGCTGGCTCGCTCGGCATGAGCGTGGTGCCGGAGATCTGGACGGACTTCATCGTGGAGAACCTGTTCAAGAATAACGAGTTCCTCCTTCAGTCCATCGACGAGTCGCAGTATGTGCTGCAAGGCTCGGTTGTGCATGTGCCGCAGGCCGGTGCACCGTCGGGCGTGAAACGCAACCGCACCCAGCTTCCGGCAACCATTACGAGACGCTCGGATGTGGATGTGACCTATGCACTTGACGAGTTCACTACCGACCCGCGCTTCATCCCGGATGCCGACAAGACCCAACTGAGCTACGACAAGCTGGACAGCTGCATGACCGAGGACATGACCTACTTGCGTCAGGTAGTGGCCGACACGATGTTCTACAACTGGAGACCCACCTACTTCATCAAGGCCAGCAAAACCAAGAGCGCAGACTACCTTATCCATGGCACGGGCGTACGCACGGGTGTGTGTGTCGACGACTTCGTGAAGGCCAAGGAAGTGTTCAACAAATGGGGCATCCCGAAGGAAGACCGATACGTGGCCCTGAACTCGGAGATGTACGCCCAGATCTGCAACGATGTGCGCAATGCGACGAACGAGAACCTGATGTCTGCTGTCTATGACCCGAAGACGGGCCGCTTGGAAAAGCTTGAGGGCTTCGTTATCATCGAGAGATCCACGGTGTTGATGGCCTCGAACAGTACGCTGACCGCCGTGAGCGGCAAGCCTTATTTCAAGTTCACTTCGACCGACCTGACCTATACGCCTGAAGACTACGAGGCCATCGAGGATGGCAGCAAGGCAGCTGACAACACGGCTTGTGCCGTGGGTCTCTTCTGGCAGAAGACCGCCGTGCGCCGCGCCTTGGGCCAGACCAAGATGTTCGAGAACGAGGGCGACCCGACCTACTACGGCGATATCTACAGCTTCCTGCAACGCGCAGGTGGCCGTAAGAGCCGTGGCGACGGCAAGGGCGTGCTGGGCCTGATGCAGGTTTACAGCGCATCTTAAACGACACAACAGACAAACGAATCAGATTACCTAAAAACCCTGCAACCATGAATAAAAACCGTATAGAACGACTTGTTATCCATTGCACTGCCACGCCCGAAGGCCGGGAGGTGACAGCCGCCGACATTCGCCGTATGCATTGCAGCCCTCCGCCGAAAGGCAGGGGCTGGAGGCAAGTCGGCTATACGGACATGGTGCATCTTGACGGCACGGTCGAGCGTCTGGTACCAAATAACGAGGATGCATACGTGGACGCTTGGGAAATCACGAACGGCGCGGGTAAATACAACCCGACCTCGCGCCATATCGTGTATGTGGGCGGTCTGGCCAGTGACTGCAAAACTCCGAAGGACACACGCACAGAGGCACAGAAGGAAGCCTTGAAAGCCTATGTGGAGGATTTCAGGAAACGCTTCCCGTGGGCTGACGTGTGCGGCCACCGCGACTTGAGCCCTGACCTGAACGGCGACGGCATCATCACCAAAAATGAGTGGACAAAGGCCTGCCCGTGCTACGACGTGAGAAAGGAGTACGGAATATGAGCGAGTGGCTACAAATAGTTAGCCTGGTTCTGAACCTGGTGCTTGGCGGGACGCTAATAGTGACCATCGCCACACTGAAAGCTACGGTGAAGAAAGCCGAAGCTGAGGCTGAAAAGGCCAAGGCGGAGGTTGAACGTATGAAGACTGACAACGACAAGAGCGTGATGAAGACCTTCCAAGAATTCATCGTGGAACCGTTGAAGGTAGAAATCAAACGATTAAACCGAAACATCAATGGACTACAGAAGGCTATCAAACAGGCTAACAGCTGCCCTCATAGTGACGATTGTCCTGTTCTTGACGAGCTGCAGAAGCAGTCGGACGACGACTGTGGAGAAAAGAAGTGAGGCCAGGACTGAAACAACGGTGAGGGAAACGCGCACGACCGACTCGGTGTATATCCACGACAGCATATATGTCCGGGAAGGCGGCGACACGGTCTGGATGACCCGGTGGCGCACCTGCTGGCGCGACAGATTCGTTCACGACACAGTGTATGAGCGCATCACAGACACCATCCACGAAACGAAAACGGAGCAGACCGTGGTGGAGGTTCCAACGAAAGGAAGCAACGCAGGATGGATTGTGGCGATAACACTCTTTCTTCTGATTCTCGTTTACATACTGATTAAATGCTTTTTGAGATAACATTAAAAACGAATTGAAATGCCATTACCCTATGTAAGAATTAACTTTGCCAATGGAGCCATAGGCGGCTCGGCGGCTATGGATGACGGCTGCACCGGCCTCATTTGTACTGCTACTGCCGTTTCGGGCAAGTTCGCCCTCAGCACCAATTACCTCATCACTTCGTTGAAGGAACTGGAGGCACTTGGCATCAACGCTTCCTCAACAGGGGCCAACGCCAATGTCTACAAGTGCGTCAAGGAGTTCTACGATGAGGCTCCCAAAGGAACGAATCTCTACATCAGAGGCGCGGCTTCAAGTGTCACTATCGACCAACTGGTTGACAAGACCACGGCCAACGCCCAGTCACTTCTGGAATATGCCGCAGGCGACATTCGTACCTTGATGGTTTTGGTGACCGATGCCCAAAACTACACGCCTACCGTCACCCATGCCATCGACGCGAAGGTGGAAACGGCCATCACCAAGGCTCAAGCCCTGGCAGAAGCCGCTGCTGAAGACCTGAAGGCTCCCATACTGGTGCTGCTTGAAGGTCGCCACTACAATGGCACTCCAGCCGACCTGCCCAATCTCACCCAACTGACTGACAACCGCGTTGCCGTAGTAATTGGCGACACCGTGACCGGATCGAAGGGTGCAGCCGTGGGCCTGCTGGCCGGACGCATCGCTCGCATCCCAGTGCAACGTTCGATTGCCCGCGTGAAGGATGGAGCAATGAAGTCCACCGAAATGTTCATCGGTTCTGTCGTTGCCGAAAGCGGAAGCCCAGAAACCATCCATGGCAAGGGCTTCATCTGCCCGCGCACCTTCGTTGGCAAGGGCGGATACTACTGGAGCGATGACAGCATTGCCACCGGCCCCACTGATGACTACTGCCTCATCCCGCGCCGTCGTACCATCGACAAGGCCTACCGTATTGCATACCTGGCCATGTTGGAACAAGTGAGCGATGAAATTGCCCTCACCGCCGACGGCAAGATTGCCCCGGCTGTTTGCAAGAACATGGAGACCGTGATGGAAAGTGCCATCATCAACCAGATGACGAGCGTCGGCAACCTGGGCAACGACCCGCAGGACTCAAACGACACTGGCGTGGTTGCCTACGTGGATCCCGAACAGAACATCGTGTCCACATCAAGGCTGAACGCTTCGCTACGTGTCCGTCCTTACGGCTACTCGAAGTATATCGAAGTCGACCTCGGCTTCCAAACCCTTAACCAGTAAAAGAAAGGAGATACCATGTTTGATTCAAGAGAATATGAATGGGCAGACATCACCATCCTTATCGGCACTCGCATCATTGTCGGTGCCCGTGGGGTGAAGTACTCCAATAAACAGGACAAGGAACTCATCTACGGCAAGGGCAACGAACCCTACGCCATACAGAAGGGTAACAAGAGCCACGACGGTGAACTTACATTATCCATGAGTGAGCTGCTGGCCCTTCAGGAAGAGAGCCCGACCAAATCCATCCTTGACCTTCAGGTCAACCTCACCGTTTGTTATGGCAACCCTACACAGGGCGATGTGATGCACACGGACAAGTTGATGGGTGTACAGTTCACCGAGGAACCGCAAGAGATGAAACAAGGCGACAAGTTCAGCGAACACGCGCTTCCCTTCATCTTCCTGCGTAAGCTGGCTGGATAAAAACCAACGGCCCCGTCCACCGACGATTCTTCCATGTCGGACGGGCGGGGCTTATTTCAATAACAAAACCAAACAACAAACGACATGGAAAAAGAAGAAAAGACACTGGTGGGACAGGCCACACCAGAACAAATCGAGGCCTGGAAAAAGGAACACGGCAGATTATTCAGCACCACAGCCGACGGACACGTGGGCTATTTCCGTAAACCGAATCGGAAGGAATTGAGCTACGCCCTCTCCTTGCAGAGCAAACCTCTTGAAATGACAGAGGTGCTGATTAAGCAATGCTTTGTGGGAGGGAGCCGCGTCTTTGTCGATGATGTGGAATACATGCTCGGCTGCGACGGACTGATTGAAAAGCTCGTGAATGTGAAAATGGCTGATGTGGGGGAGCTCTGATTGCGGCCAATGGGACTTTGAAAAACAATCCCATTGGTTATGTTGACACGATGCTTGAATACTACCTGCACATCAACCCTGCCGATCTCAGTGACAGTCAATGGGCAGAAAAGTTTAAGCAACTGGCCGACATAAGGCAAAAAGAGTTGAAAAAGGACTGACCAAACTATACAGATATGGCTGACAATACCGTAAAATTCACAATCAACTTGGGAGGGAACGCTTACGATGGTGTCCTAAAACTGGACACCGCTGTTTCTGGCGTTACTTCAAGAGTTGACAAGCTGAAGGCCAAGTTTGAAACCATTGGCAAAATTGGTCTTGGATTGTCCGGCGTAATCAATGTGCTTGGAAAAATCAAGGGGAAGTTTGATGAGCTGACCGCAGCCAACTCAATGCAACAGGAGGCGGAGGCAAAACTTGCCCAAGTGATGCGGAATACAATGGGTGCGACGGTCGACCAGATCCAATCGATAAAGGACTTGGCAGCCGCGCAGCAGCAGCTTGGCGTGATAGGTGACGAAGTCCAGCTTGCGGGTGCCCAGGAATTGGGCACATATCTTGAAAAGACCGAGAGCCTTCAGAGACTGTTGCCCGTGATGAATGACATGCTTGCCCAGCAATATGGCCTGAATGCTTCGCAGGAACAGGCCGTCACTATAGGGAGCATGATGGGCAAGGTGATGGAGGGTCAGGTAGGGGCTTTGAGTCGCTATGGATACAAGTTCGACGAAGCACAGGAGAAAATCCTGAAATACGGCACCGAGGAGGAAAAGGTGGCCACCCTTGCTGAGGTCATCAGCCAAAGTGTAGGTGGCATGAATGAGGCATTGGCAAACACCCCAGAAGGGCAGTTGAAACAGGTCGCAAATGCCGCAGGCGATATCAAGGAGCGGCTTGGTAGCATCATTGTCCGTATTGAGGCCAAATTGGTACCTGTGATGAATGCGACGCTTAACATCGTCAACCATCTTATCAACGGTGCGGAACAACTATTCAGTTTTGTCAGCAGCCACATGCCCGCTCTTTTGGGGTTGGGAGGTACACTTGGCCTCTATTACGGAGTAAGGCTTGTGCGTCGTGAACTCCAAAAGACAAGCCTTGCCGCGCTCTTTTCTGGCGGCTCGTTCAAGGCAATGGCGACACTGGCTAAATCAGCCTGCACAAAAATCAGCATTGCTATCAGTAGTATTCCCATTATTGGATGGATCGCGGCAGGAATCGCAGTTGTCATCGAGGTGGTTCAACAGCTTTGGGACAAATGCGAGGGTTTTCGGGCACTCGTCTTCGGAATTTGGGAGGTCATAAAGGCCGTGTTCGGAAAAATTGTCGAATGGGCCGGTATGGTATGGGACAAGATTGTTGAATTGGTGAAAACGCTTGTTGGTCATGTTACGCAGTTTGTCAGTTCAGTTTGGAACCGCATCAAGAATATGATTAACTGGATAAAGGGTATTTTCCAAAAGGTGGGTGCCTGGTTCAAGCGCATCATGCAACCTGTTTGGGATTGGTTTTCTAATTTATGGGGGCATGTAAAGGCCATCATTGACAGGGTTGTCGAATGGATGGGAAAAGTGTTTGACCCTATAATTGAATTGTGGAACTATCTGACAGGTTCAACAATCAGCGTCTTTTCAAGAGGCGCACAAAAAGGCCGAGACAGTTTCAGGAACGACCACGTTGCCGAGACTGAAACGATGGACAATCTGATAGATGAGGCCAACGATATTCAAGACCCGACAAACAGTGTTGTCAACAATGCCGGGCAAACCGCAAATGCCACCGCCACTGGCGGAACCCGCAACACCACGGTGAACATCAACCTCGGCAAGATGGTGGAGAGCATCGTCTTCAACGGAGGTTTTAACGAAAACGAACAGGATATGGAACAAAGGCTTGCCGCGATGCTTTCGCGCATACTCGGCATGGCCGAAGCAACAGCCGGGTAATATATGCTGGTAAGTGGATTGAACATAGTGAGACGCTCAATAGCTGAAAAATGGCCGATGCCTGATGGCATGGGGAACCGTGGCTTTGCCGAATACACCTGCCCCGTCACCCTGAAGGGTGGTGGACTGGATGTGGATTTTGGGGCTGACCCGCTAATAGCAGTTGGACGGCAGAACGTAGTGGTTTGCCGGAGTGTCGCCAAACCTCAAAAGGAAGGCACCATCAAAGAGAGCTGGGCCGTGGGCGACTGGAGCGTCAACATCAGCGGTATAATCATCGCCAAGACGGAGGAAGAACTGAGGCAGTCAGTCAGACAACTTCAATGGATCTGTGCCGTGCGCGAATCTCTTGAGGTAACATGCCCGCTCCTTAACGAGCAGTACGATATCATGCGGCTGGCCATCACCAATCTTCAGTTGCCTTTCACGCCCGGATTGCTCAACCAGCAGTTCACAATTACGGCCCTCAGCGACACGAGCCACGAACTATTGGAGGAGCTGTGATGTTCAGGATGGACTTCGACATAAGGATTGGGAACTACCGTCTGAAGATGGTTGATGCGGTGAAGGTGAATCACTCGGTTGAGCAACTGAGCGACACGGCCACCATAACCCTGCCCGCCATGGTGGAGGGTAAGACCATCGAAATAGAGGACAATCTGAACGTGGGCGACACCGTGGCCATACAACTCGGCTATGACGACCGCCTTCAAACAGAGTTCAAAGGCTATTTGAAAGCCATCAACACGGACGGCGGCAATCTGACCTTGGAGTGCGAGGACGCAATTTACCTCTTCGACAAAAAGGTGGCCGATGTGGAACTCAAGAGCATCACCATGAAGGCTTTGCTGGAAAAGGTGGTGCAACAGGTTGACCCGGCAATCACCGTGCAGACCGAGTTCGACTTCACATGGGAAAAGTTCACCTTTTACCATGCCACCGCCCGCGATGTGCTGAAGAAGGTTCAGGATGAGACGAAGGCCAACATCTGGTTCGACGGGCAGACGCTGCATGTGCAGCCTCAATATGCCCAAGCGTCGGGTCGAACCGTGGTCTTCGACTTTGAGCGCAACATCGAAACATCCAACCTGAAGTACCGTAAGGCAAGCGACCGCAAGGTGGAGGTGACAGTGGAACTGACCGCCCCAGACGGCACCAAAAAAGAGGTCAAATATGGCTCCACCGGCGGCAGGTCGGTGAAACGTACTGCCAGCGGCATATCGGAGCAGACAGCCAAGAAAATGGCCGAAAACGAGTACAACCTTTGGTGCTTCGATGGTTACGAAGGCTCGTTTACAGGCTGGTTGGTGCCCTATGTGCAACCTGGCGATTCTGTTCGTTTGCGTGATGCCGACTATCCCACAAAAGAGGGCGTGTATTATGTCACGGGAACCGAAATCAACTTCTCGAATGATGGAGGGAAAAGAACCGTAAAACTTGGAAGGAGAATGTCGTAATGACAGATGTCTACAGCGAAATAAAAAGCAGGATTCGCCAGATGAACGGTCACAAGACCCCGCTGCTGCTCACCGGCAAGGTGGAAAGTGTGGATGGCGAAACTTGTACTGTCAGCGTTGGCGACCTGAAGCTGACCGATGTGCGTTTGCGCTCGGTGGTCAACGGTGAAAGTTCCAAGTTGCTCATCACGCCCGCAAAGGATAGCTATGTCACCATCATAGATCTAAGTGGTGAACTGCGCGAGACCGAGGTGATAGGCTACAGCCAAATCGAGGCCATCGACATCGAGACCGGCAGCGACATCAACATCAACTGCAAAGGCGACACCAACATTGACTGTGACGGAACTGTTACATTCAACGGTGGAGACCATGACGGATTGGTGAAACTTCAGGAACTGAAGGACAACCTAAATTCTATCAAAAACTATTTGTCTGCATTAAAGAGTGCAATAAGCACAGGCTTAAATGGTGTAGGAGCTTCAACCGCTGCAAGCGGCGCGGCAGGCGCGGCGGCTTTTGAAGGAGCAATGGCCGGACAAACGATAAACTTCAAAAACATGGAAAACGATAAAGTAAAACACTGATGAAGAATATCGACATACAAATAGACGAAGACTACGGTTTGCAGACCAACCCCGACCTGCACGACCTTGTGGTTGGCGATGTGACCCTACAGAACCAGGCACTCATCCTTCAAGCGCAAAAAGGCGAATGGAAGGAGAAACCGATGGTGGGCTGTGGCATCGGCGACATGACAAACGATGAGGACACCGGCAGCTGGAAACGGGCTATCCGCGAGGAACTGGGTCGCGACGGGCTGAAGGTAAGTCAACTGAAGATTAACGGAGAACAAATAGAAATAGAAGCAGACTATGAGAACCATTGAAGAAATCAAGAAAGAAATGACCGACGCTGTGCTGGCCAACGAAACGCTTTGCACGGCTTTCGGCCTTGATGCCAACGAAGAGTGGGACGGCCAGGTCTCGGCGGTTTCCATTCTCAACCTCATCATCTATATCGTGGCCATGGCCGCCCGCACGGTCGAGTGGCTTCACGACCAGTTCCGCGCCGAGGTGGAGGCTCGTATTGCTGCGGCCTTCCCCGGTACCGTCAGTTGGTACTGGAACAAAATCATGCAGTTCCAATACGGCTACGACCTCAACGAGAATGCCGTCTATGATGAAATAGACACCGACGCGCAAATCGTCAAGCATTGCGCCGTGTTCGAGGTCGACAACGGCATTATTGTAAAAGTCAACAAGGGAACGCTGACATACGATCAACTCACTCAAACCGAACTCGACGCGCTGACAGAGTATGTCCAGCGCATCAAGTTCGCCGGTACCGTTGCCTATGTTTATAGCTTCAATCCTGACGAGCTTGACCTTGAAATCAACATCTGGCGCGACCCGATGGTCTTGGACGAGGACATGAACCGCATCATCGACGGCGAACCCGTCATCACCAACGCCATCGTCGATTATCTCAACGGCATTGCCTATGGCGGTGTGTTGAACAAGACAAAGCTCATCGATGCGATCCAGGCCGTTGAAGGCGTGGTTGATGTTACCATCGACGATGCCGCCAGCTATGTTATCGACTACGCATCCGATCCAAACGGCACGGAACATTGTTTCGCCGACTTTACGCATAACAGCTTCCGCTCCGTGGGAGGCCATTTCCTCATTGACGAAGCCATCTACAACGACATGATTAACCAATAGCCATGACCGCATTCCAAACATCCGATGTCAATTTCAACACCCTTGCCAACCAGCTTACGCCCATAGCGTTGCGTCGGCCCGTGTGGACGGCACTCATGCAGGCCTTGCTGAAGCCCATCCGCACCATCGGCAACGACTACAACACGTTCCGTCGCCTGAAGCGTCGCCGCATGGACTACAACGGGCAAGTCCGGCTGCTGGAGAACATCATCAACCAACTGATGGTTGGAGACTACGACATGGACGACCCTGTCATCTACCTCGACGAGCCGACACCTATTGAGGAGTTCATTATCTCGCCAAACGGCAACTGGATGATGCAGAACAGCATCCATTACGACTTACGAGGGAAGGAGGAATGGGATCACGAACTAATCCCAGATGAAGAGCCTCCAGAAGACTTCAGCATCCTCTACGACCACGCGAGCCGTATTGCCAGCCTTGGCTTTGAGGTACACCTGACCCCTCCACTTGACGAAGATGCCCCATCAAGCGAGGTGAAAACCAAATTCTACGACAATGGCGGCATTACCGCATTGCGGGCCATCGTGGATACTTATAAATTGGCGGGAAAACGCTATGTTATCATCCAAGACGAAGAATAAACGACGATAAAACAAAGATTAAACAATGAAAAAACTGAACACAAACAACGTGGGCAGGATGCCCTTGTGGGAGGCGGATCTTGATTGGATGCAGGCAGGTTATACAGAACCCATCACCGCACTGGTGGCGGAGCTTGGCCTGTCAAAGTCTTATTTCGCCATTACCGGCTGTGTGCCCTATAAGCCGGACATCAAGACACTGGCCATGCCTGCGGGCTGGTTCTGGTGGAATGGACAGATTTTGCCGGTGAGAGCTTTGCAGGCCACCGATGTGTTGTCGTTCACCAACCCCGTGGTGAGATTGACAAAAGTGACCTACACCAATCCTGACGGGGCTCGCGGTTTCATCAAGACCGACCTGACAACGCAGCAGGTGTCGGATGTATGGCAGGATGACTATCTCACACCAACCGTGGTGGAGCGTTCTGCCGCTTTTACTGCTGGCGTTCGTCTCGGTATAGGTGCGTGGACGCTGCGCGACATTTTGTTGCACCACAATGCCGAAAACGAGAGCGACTGGATTTCTGGAGAATCTGGGGATTTAGAATTCAAGAGGGTTGGAAGAATGGTGGTTCTGAGGGGCATTGCCACGAATGTAACAACGACAATGCAGGCTGTAGATACAGGATTTCCTGTTCCTATTAGTGGCGATGCTGTGTTACACTTGGCTACACAACCCGATGACCTTAATATTCGGATTGGTAGTAATGGCCAATTGTACTGTTGGTCTCAAACGGGCGGACAAGGAGACCCTCTTCTCACAGGCATGATGTATATGGCCGCCACGCCTTATCAAGCGACAGATCCAAACACAATCAACGACAATCCCCAGAGCTGATGAAGTCAATAATAGTTCAATCGGGACAGTCGCTTTTGGATATCGCGGTGCAATACTGCGGCTCTGCTGATGCAGCACTCGAAATCGCCGCCCTAAACGGTATGGTTCCAACGACACAGCCCAAGACAGGCGAAAGGCTGACCGTACCCAACGCAGAAAACAAGAAAGTGGTGAGATACTATGAAGAGCATGGATTAGTACCCGCCAGCGCATGATTGACAAAGGGGGCCACAGAAAAGGCCCCCGCCTCCAAGGTCGGGCTCCTACCCCCGACGATGACAAAGGTGCGTACACACCACGGCAGAGGCCGTAAGCCTCCCGGTGTGTACGCACCTGTTTTATTTGAAAATGTAGGAGGCTGCAAAAGTAAGAATTTATCTATAAACAAACATACAAAGATGGAAAACAAGAAGAAAAGCTACACCTACCACCCGCAATACGGCATCGTGGTAATGTGCACAGACGAGCAGAACCAAATCGACACGTTCAACCGTCTGAAGGAATTGAACCTTGGTCTAAAACTAAAAGTTGTAACGGTATGAGAATCGAAATCAACCACACCTGCGAGGACTTCACCAGCTACAGGGCAGAGCGCGTGAAATCCCTCTTCAACGCCGAAACGGGCTACCAATGGCAGCACACGGCAGAACTGCCCATCGAGAACATGGACTGGCAAATCGGCCTCATCGTCGGCAGGTCGGGAAGCGGGAAGAGCAGCATCGGAAAGGCGATGTTCCCCGGTGTCCCGCTCTATGACCTTTATGCTGGATGGCATGAAGACCGTCCCATCATCGACGACATCTGTCCCGATGGTGACTTTGACGCGGTGACGGGCGCACTGTCAGCCGTCGGCCTTGGCGATGTCCCGGCATGGCTGCGACCTTTCAAGGTGCTTTCAAACGGCGAACAATTCAGGGCCGGTCTCGCCCGCCTCGTTTGCGACAAGCCTGAAATCGCCGTCGTGGACGAGTTTACCAGCGTAATTGACCGCCAGATTGCCAAGATAGGCGCGGCGGCCTTTGCGAAGAGTTGGCGGCGTGGAAAAGGCAAAATTGTCCTTCTTACTCCGCACTTCGATGTGATTGAATGGTTGCAGCCCGATTGGGTTTACAACACAAACGAGGCGCGGTTCTACACCCGCGACTGCCTTCGGCAAAGACCTGAAATCGAACTCTCAATTTATCGGGTTCCGGGAACGCGATGGGGTTATTTTAAGCCGCATTACTATTTAGATCTGCCCATGCCCATCGCGGCCCAGTATTTCATCTGCTTTGCCGGTGACGAGCCTGTGGCGCATTTGGCAGTATGTCCCATGTTTCAGGGCGGGCACTATCGGGCAACTCGTTTGGTAGTCTTACCAGAGTGGCAGGGCATAGGTGTGGGCACGGCCTTCCTGAATGAGGTGTGCAGGCTCCATCTTGAGGGCCAAGGGCGGTGTGGGCGCAAGTACACCACATTGTTCCACACCTCGCATCCGCAACTATGCCGTGCCCTGCGCAAGTCGTCCAAATGGGTGCAGGTAAGCGGTGCGCTGAAGTTCGCCGACAAAAGCAAGTCCATCAAGACGCTCAGCCGGTCGGCAATCAATGGCGGCATGAAACACGGGAGCGGTGGCTTTGGCGGCCATTTCAGGGCGGTACAAGGGTTTGAATATATAGGAGACCAGGAACTATGTTAGTGAGGATATTAGGACAGACCACAACACAGGCGTATATCGCCGCGAAGGAGGTCGTGGAAAGATGCGGTTGCACGGTGTTCCATGATTCGATGGAGTATCTGCCAGGCATGGAGATAGACCTGAACATCGCGCCATTGCTGACGGAGAAAATCCCGACTGATGTAATCAGGGAGCCTCGCTTCGGGACGCTCATCTTTCATCCGTCACCGTTGCCGTATGGACGCGGTGCGGCATCCATCAAGTGGGCCTACAAAAGGAATGAAGCCGTGACCGCTGCGACATGGTTCTGGGCTGATGAAGGTCTTGACACGGGCAATATCTGTGAGCAGGAAATAGTCAAGATTGACCACACAATCAAGCCGAGGCAGTTCTATGAGCGTGACATAATTCCAGCCCTTTGTCGCACCCTTGAACGCTGTTTAAGCAGCCTTCGAATAGGTCTTAAACGCGAGATAAAGCAGCAGGGCAAATATGCCACATTCGACAGGAAAGAGGGCTTATAAGCGAAGTGGGCGCACCGGGGGAAATCCGACGCGCCCACTTTTGGGAAAAATTGTACGATTCATTTTAGAAATGTGTACAATTCGTTTTTGCGATTATACATCGTCGGCTCGGGCGATATCGGCTACTATGGTAACCCTGTCGTGGAAGGCGACAAAGTGGGTAGCGGTAGCATGACCCGTCTTGGGGATTGACAACAGCGAAAGTAAATTCCTTTTTCATACCTTTTTAACGAAAAATGGCTGACCCGATGGGGCCAGCCATTTTTCATTATGGTGTGTGCGGGGTTATTTGACCACCGTCACACGTTTCACGCTCATGCCGTTTTCAGCATAGATGCGGATCATGTAGACACCTGTGCCATACTGGCCCATGTTCAGGATGGCGGCGCTTTCATTCACTTCGGCATCGTAAATCACCTGACCCATCTCATTGACCACGACGATGCGGTTCATGCCTTCGGCTTCGATGGTGACGTTGCCGTCGGTCGGGTTGGGGTAGAGGCTGGCGTGGATGCCATACTCGTTGAGGTCGGTGGAGTTCTTCACGTTGATGTTCAGCGTGCCGTTGCCGTCGTTGCACTCAGAGACAGGCGTGGCAGTCAGCACGACTTCGCCCTTGTAGGTGCCGCTCCAGGTGACCACCACCGACATGCCGTCGTTGGCAGGAACCAACGTGCCGGCCTCTTCAGGCTCGATGCTGAAGCCAGCCATCACGTTGTTGCTGATGGTGTAGGTCGTGGTAGGCGTGAGGCGCACATCCAGTTCGGCATCGCCGTTGATTTCGGGCACCTCAACGATAGGATTCACGGTCACGTTGATAGCTTGTTCGAGAGCCGTCTCGCAGCCGTTGGCGTCGGTCACTTTAGTGAGGGTGGCGTTGATGTTGGCGGCAGGAGTGAGCGTCATGGTGTAGTTGTCGCTTTCAGCCGTGAAGTTGTCCATGCCAGTGGCTTCCACCATAAACGGAGCCACACCAGTGAAATTGAATTCGACATCGACGGTTTCGCCTTCGCAGATGCTGGCAGGCACGTCGCCGATGGTCATTGTTGGGGCGGCATTCACGGTGACGGTGAAGCTACGCTCGCCCGTCACATAATAAGTGGTACAAGTGATGTTTGAAACCCACCTGACATTGAATTCATGAGTGCCTACTTCAAGCGTGCCAAGGTCGATGGAGTTGGCTCCAGAATGAGCATTGTATGATCCTCCGTCTATTCCAACGGTGAATTCAGGTTCTGCACCCCAGGTTCCAGCCGAACCCGTCATGGTGAAGCTCATGGTTGCATTTTCGCCTTCGCAAATCTCTATGGCATGGGCTGACAGAGTTAATTCAGGCATCGGATGCATATCGAAAGGATATTCAAATGTCATAGGGCCGCAGCCTTCACTTTGTGCAGTGGCAGTCAAGGTAACACCATTTTCAATGTCTTGAGGACCAGGAGTGTAAGTGGTTGCCAAAGCAGAGGCGTCTTCAAATTCACCGTCACCAGAAGTACTCCAAGTGAAAGTGGAATAGTCACCATTAACCATTACGGCAACTTCTTGTGGATTGCTTTCAGCGCAATAGTAATAGTCGAACAGTGCGTCCTCAATGGTCACATTTTCCGTGATGAACACCGTCATCTCGTCGGTGATGGTCTCGCCGCCACCGTTGATGGTGAGGGTCAGCGTGGCCTGACGGTTGGCGATGTCTTGCGGGCCGGGCGTATAGAGCGGCATGGCGATGGTGGCATCATCGAAGGTGCCATCGCCCGAAGTGGTCCACATCATGTTGTCGTAGTGGATGGCGTAACCCACGATCTGTGCATCGTTGCCTTCGCAGACGGTCACATCATAACCGGCGGTGCCAGCCATGATGCGGGCGGCGGGCAGACCGATGAAGTCGATCCAACCGCAGTCGCTACCGTTGTTCACGCTACCGTCTTTGGTGTAGGTCCACTTGTAGGTGTGCATGCCTTCGCTGACGGGATAGGCGGCCTTGGTCCAGCCGATGGAACCCGACCAGCTGTTCTTCTCCTGGTTGTCAATATAGAAGTGCAGCTTGTCGTAGCCACTTTCTGATGATACCTTGTAATAGAAGGAGATGGTGTCGTTCGAGCCAGCCTCATGTCTCAGGATGAGGGTGGTGGTGCCGTTGTTGCCGATGGCGCCCGAGCGTATGCAGTATTGGCCTTCATACGGGCTTTCGGTGACGATGCGCCAGGGGTTGTTGGCATCGTTGGTCCAGCCTTCGCCGAGTTCGCCAGTCTCAAAGTCTTCGACGACGAGGCCCACCTTGGCGTGGTATTCCTTTTGGGCACCATATTGGCCCGAGGTCACGTCAAGGATGATGGGGCAGCTGTAGCCGATAGGCGTTTCTTCGCTAATGGAGATGTTGTAAACCGCGGTCTGGGTCTCTCCAGCATTCACGTTCTCGAAGTCGACGGTGTTTTCAGCCACGGTGATGTAGGGCGAGAGCAGCTGCAACGAAGCAATGGTGGCATCGGCATTGGCGTGGCCCTTGTTCTCGATCGGGAAGCTAAGTGTGGCGGTTTCGCCAGCATCGAGGCGGCCGTTGCCGTTGCCATTCACTTCGGTGATGCTCATGCCGCCGAGGTTGAAGACAGGGGCATAGGCTTTCATGGCCAAGTTGCTGACATACGCGTCGTCGCCGTTGGTCACGGTGATGGTGAAGCGAATGCTGGTATTGTCGGGCACGTTGTCGGCAATGGTGAACGAGAAGGCGTTGGTCACGGTTTGCGTGGCATTGGGTTCCATGCTTTCGTATTGGGCGGTGCCGTTGGTGATTTCGACATATTCCGAATCGCTCTCAAGCACAGCTTCGAAGGCATCCATCGGGTCGCTACCGACGTTCTTCAGGGTGATGTCGAGCGTGATGGCTTCACCGAAGTCAAGTTGCTGGTTGTAATTCTCGTCGTGGATAGTCTTGCTGTCGAAGACAATGTAAGGACCATCGGCGGGGATGACACCCATGACGGCCTCATAGCGCAGGTAGTTCTGGCCGGTCACGACGAGGTTGATCTCGGTCGGGGGCACTTGCGGGACGAACTCGATGCTTTGCGGGTCGCCAGTGGCTTCGGCCACGGCCAGGATCTCCCAGCCACCTTCGCCGTCTTCTCTGACAAGGCTGATCATGCAGCCTTCAGGAGCGGTGATGGTGACTTCACCCAAGCCTGCGATGACGACTTCGGGATGCGTCACTTCCATCTCCTGAGGCACTTGCGTGTAGATACGCAGGAAGGCGTCGCAGTGGGCGGTGAACATGGTGTAGGTGATGTCCTTGTCGTCGGTGTTGTAAGGCCATGAGCTCTGTGCCAGGAAATACTTGCCAGCCACATTACCGAAAGCAGGCATCCAGTTGCCGGTGTTGGCGGCATACGGGCCATAGTCGGGCATGAACTCACCATCGAAGAGGTCGTAGACACCCCAAACATAGGTGTCGTTGACGAAGGAGTAGGAGGTCTCAGTGGGGCAGAGGATACCCACGGCACCGGCGTTCTCGCCGTTGTAGGTGCGGCGCATCCAAGCCTCGGCGAAGCAGTCGTCGCTGTAGTTATACTTACCCGTGAGGCAGTTGATGGACATCACGAAGGGCAGCTTGCCCACGTTGTTCATCTGTGCCACGTGTGAGTTCTTCACGGCGGGTTCACCCCAGCCATGTTCCTCACCGTGGTCGCGGTGTTGCAGCCAGAAGGAACCGGCATTGACGGCGTCCACCACCTGTTGAGGCGTGCCACCCGTCCAGCCTCCCATCTCACTCGGTGAGGCAGGAATGTAGTTCAAGCCGTTGGGACCAAAATAGTTGACCACCATGGAGGTGTTTTGGTTGCTCGACCAGCTGCCGCCGGGCGTGCCGCTGTAGATGCAGTTGATACGGTTGGGCGTATAGCCGTGTTGGCGCATGTAGCCGCCGAACACCTCGGAGCAGATCTGGAACCAACGCTCGGTCTGCCAGCCTAAGGCAGTGATGGGACTGGTGTAGAAGCTGGGATCCATGTTGGGGTTGGTGTATTCGTATTCGATCTGTTTGCCGACGAAGACGGGCAGTTGGGCGGGTGTCTCGGCGATAAGGCGCGAGAACACCATGTCGGGCAGGTTGTCGTTGCCGACCACGTCAGCGTAACCGTTGTCGGTGATGCAGCTTCCGTAGGGGTGCGGGGCGGTCTCGGCGGGCACATACTGGCCCATGTTGGTGCCGTGGTCACCGAGCAAACAGACGGCCACAGGGGCGATCTCCCAGGTGTTGTAGGCGCTGTGGAACCAGCTCTTCATCTGTGCAGTGGAGTTGGCAGGCATCTCGTCGAGGCGGTACACTTCGGTGATAATGCCTTGACGGGTGCGGTATTCCTTCAACTGGTTGGCATATTCTGCCCAAGCGTCGTTGTTGGGCGTGATGATGAGGTACTCGGCGCCTTTGTCTTCGTCGCGCAGCCACTTTTGCATACGGGCCTCATAGTCGATGACAGGCAGCTGGTCGTAGTTGAGCAGCTCGGCAGCGAGGATGGGATCCCAATAGGGCGAACGCAGACGGTCTTCGCCGAAATGGCCGTTACCGCCTTCAAAGCTCACCTCGAGTTCCACGTTGGTGTAGACGATGAGGTCCTTCGTGACGGGGTTGTATTGGAAAGGCGTGATGGCCACGGTGACGGCATCGACACCGCGGATGTAGGAGCTACCCATCACGAAAGGCTCGGCCGGATAATAGGCGTTCTTGCCGTAGACGGTCATGTCCTTCACATAGTTCATGTCAGGCTCCTCATTCTCCGACTGGATGCGGAGGGCAGGGGCGACGTTCACGTTGTGGATGACTTCCTTCTCGAAGCTCACCACATGGAGGGTGGCGGTGGCACCTTGCGGGATGGCCATCATACGGCTATCGGCAGGCAGGTTGGGCATGCCGGCATCGTTGGGGATGCTGACGGCGCTGATGCTGACTTCGCACATCTCCTCTCCACGGTAGTTGAGTGAGCTGAGGGTGACTTGGCCCACATTGTAGGTGATGTGGAGGCCACTGCGTGTCTTCTCCGTCAAGGCGAAGCCTTGCTTCCCCTTCACGGGATAATCAAAGGTCTGTGCCATGGCGATGTTGCCGATGAAGGCGAACAACGCAATGAATAGGACAATGGGTAATGGCTTTTTCATGTTGCTTTGTTTTTGGTGATACTTATGTTGATTGTTTATTCTCTTTTTTATGGAAATAGAGACGCAAGGCTTTGCGTCTCTACTCCTAACTCTTAACTCCCCAACTCCCTAACTCAATCATACTCGCCCCATCTGATGCAGGCACCTTGCAACTGCTTCTTCAGAGGGAACATGAGCGTGACTTTCGCACTTACATCGGTGTTGAACCGCATGCCCAACAGGTAGGGGTCGATATAGCCTGCTCCAATCACATTCTGCGACTCGCCGTTGATTTCCTCATGCGAGAACGAATTGATGACCGCAGCATGTCCTGAGACGTCGGCCTTGATGATGAAATAGTAGTTGCTGACATTGAGCTTGAACATCACACCGACACCGGCCACAAGACCCACATTCCATTGCCTGGCGTTTTGTGCGGAAAATTCTACCGTATCAATAGAGGCGTTGTTGTCGCTATAGTGCTGGTTTTCGGTTCCGTATTCCAAAATCTCTTTTTTCTGCCAGACTTCTTTTCCTGAAAGGGGTACACTGACGCGAGGACCGACAAAGACGTATGGGCGGATGGTGTTCTTTGAGAAATAGTGGGTCAGAATAGCTTGAACATCGACTTCCTGATAGTCAACGTCGAGTTGACGGTAATAGTCCCTGTTTTCATTGAGTGCTACAGGGAAGTTCGTTACCTCGTAGTTCAATTGGAGGTTGCGCATGGCATAAAGACATTCCACCGTGATCGAGTTGGTTGCATCCAGCATGCGTTCGACGGCCAGACCACCGACAATGCCGAAGTTGAACGGTTCGTGGTATCTCGTCTTGGTGCCGCCAAAGTGAAGCCAATAGGTCGAGGTGAGCCCGCCGGTGAGTCCGATGTTGTATTTGGCTTCCATCGAGTTCAATTGGCTGTTGGGCGACTGCAACGGCTTTCTGAACTGGGCTTGCGCCGTGCTTCCGACCAAGAGAAGGGTGAAGAGGAATATGATGGTTGACTTTTTCATTCTGCTTGAGCTCTTAAGTTATTCTTGTTCGTTGTACTCGCCTGAGTGGGCCACACCGTTGTTCTTGAGGAGCAACACGTCGCCTTTCGAAGGCAGGTAGCCGAGGGCGATAATTTGCGAGATACTGGTGCCTTCTTGGTAGTACTTCATAGTTTCGATGCCCCATCTCAAGTCTCTAATAATGGGCGTTACGACGGTATCGACGGTATGGTTGATGGTGTCGACCACGACGGAGGTTTCCTTGTCCACCCTGCCGGAGATGATGACGGCGTTGAGCGGCTCGGCTTTCGACTTGATGGAGCGTATCTCATAATAGTAGACCGTGAAATAGGGGTCTTTACCCATGATGTACACGGTGTTGAAGTTTTCTCTCTGGTAGTTGCCATTCTTGAAATAGATGGGCGCGATAGTGTCGTCGATGAAGAACTCAGGGTTGTTGGTGACAACGGCAGAAGTCGAATCGCAATCGGAGCGTTCCACGAAGTAGGTGTATTCGCCAGGGTTACCCTTGGGGTATCTGAAACTCAGCTTGGCGATACCCATGTGCTGGTCATAGAATTTGAAAAACTGTTGGGCAGGGATGGATGTGGGTGTTTGGATCCATGTGCTCCCGGGATTCCTGATGACATCGGTGATGAAGATGTCTTCGGTCACAAACGAGCCTTCGATCTTGGGCGGTTCGTCCCCATAATGGAGATAGTCGCTGAAAGCCAACAGCAAGGGCTGGGGCATGAACTCGTTGATGTTCGGAATCTGTTGATAAGCGTAAAAAACGGTAGCATTGTTTTGGGGGTCGTCTTTCAGGCAGCTGCTGAGCAGGGCGAGTCCGCAAACCAAAACCAGTGTTCTGAATATGTGCTTCTTCATCGTAGTAGTGCTATGGAAGAGGTATTAGCTCTAGAATTAAAAATAATCTCGCAAATGTAAGGATTTACTCTTTATGTTCGACAAAGGAAACGCTTTTTTTTGCTTTTTATTGTAATGGATTGAATATTATTTTGTTACAACAAAGGTTTTGACTAGCTGTTTTCCGTTGTTGTTGAACAGCATGATGTATATCCCGCTGTGATAGTTGCTTAGCGAGTAATGGTGGCGGTTTTCCGGGGTGGCCAAGATCGTGAATTGGTCGACCATCAGTCCAGTCATGTCGTATACTTTCACCTCTACGGCACCTTCCAAACGGCTGGTGACGATGTCCATCTGTCCGTTGTTGGGGTTGGGCACGATGTCACAGCTGAAGGCTGGCAAGTCGTTTTCGTCAATGCCATAGAAGGAACAAAGTAGCCAGTAACGTCGCTCAACGCTTTCGCCAGGATGGCAGGGGTCGTAGATGTGGGCCGTCAGCCAAACGGTGTCTTCGACGCGGTCGAGGACCACCACGCGGCAGCAGCTGTTGCCTTCGCCAAAGGGTTGTAGCTGCCAGTGGCTCTGACCTTCCAGGCTCCATTGCACGGAGTCCCATACCATGTCTGGGTTGTTGTCCCAAACATTGAATTCGTAGTAATGGATCTCGTATTCGGTGGCCGAAATGACCCAGTGTGGCGCGTCGTTGAGGGTGTCCATGGGATGGATCTCCGACGGATCGGCGGCCATGT
>Ga0265301_10001515_pt1 | contig 29946 bp, 55 predicted proteins | sample AusTroGonzalo_MG_2_FD_193488 | JGI IMG/M metagenome (GOLD analysis project Ga0265301, IMG submission 193488) | Bovine rumen microbial communities from tropical cattle in Woodstock, Queensland, Australia - Gonzalo_04 | ecosystem: Host-associated > Mammals > Digestive system > Stomach > Rumen ... | reverse complement strand
TAAAAGCTAGTCAAATAGCTCAAAATGCATTTATATCAGAAGGCTTTGCTAATGAAGTAGACGCATTATATAACAGATTATCTAATTGCCCAGTGCCATCAACACCAGTATATGGCAGAACACCTATATTTACATGCAACAACAATGGTTGTGGCTGTGGATTAAGTACAACAAGTCAATTTATTTAATAGCATAGAGTTGAATACAACAGCCCTGAATACAGGAACTTGCTAACAAATGTAAACAGTTGCAAACAACTGTAAACGGAGAATAGGCAAAGTTCTATTCTCTATTTTTATGAAAGGAGAAATTTTATGATAGAAACAATTATTAATGAGCCAACAACTTTAACAAGTAATATAAGTCCAGTAGTTTTTGATGAAACTGATATTAGGACGAGATGTGCTTCATGTTGTGGTTGGTTAGATTATTCAAATGGTAATCCTAATTTTAAAATATTTGGAAATGGATACACAGGATATTATGATGTAGATTTTAGTGCCTCTGTTAGTTCTGCAACTGCTGGTGTAGTAGCAATAGGACTTTATCAAGATGGTGTACTTATTCCAGATACAGTAAGAGCAGTAACAATAGCAACTGCTGATGATTATGAAACTATATCATTTGATAAAAAATTAAGAGTATGCCCTAGAGGAACAACTAACATAAGTGTTAGAAGTGTTGATACAGTGCCTACTCCAACTGACCCAACAACACCAATAACAACTGTTGCACCTATTATTACAAATGCAACTTTTAGCATTGAAAAACTTAATAGATAATGAATAATAGAATAGATATAATAAGTTTAATATTACAAGCATTAAGTTTAGAAATATTGTTTAAAGATTATAACAATAGTGATTTAATGCAAGAATTACAACATCAAGATAGAAATTATTTAGAAAAGATAATAAAAAACCAAGAAGAAATATTAAAAATCCTTAAAGAAAGGAGGTAAATATGGAAGAAAAATTAATAAAGTTAACTGGAGAAACAATAGAAAGGCAAATTGCTGAAGGTTTAACTACAAATAATTTAGATATTGTGTATAAATTAGTTGATATATACAAAGACGCAAAGGAGGTAGAAAGTATGAATTATGGAAATTATGGTGCAAGAAGACCAGGATATGATAGCTATGGAGAATATGGTAATTATGGAAGAGATAGTTATGGTCGCAGAGGCAGAGATATGAAATATCGTGGTGATGATGAATTAGATAGAATGTCTGGAGAATATGGAAGATATCAAGAAAGTAGAAGATACGGAGCAGGAGAAGAAACAGACAAATCATTTCATTATATGGTAAAAGCATTAGAAGATTTTATTAGAGTATTACATGAAGAAGCTGAAACACCACAACAAAAACAAATGCTAAAAGATTCTTTACAAAGAAGTATGATGTAATATGTATCGTTATTTTAATAATAACCCACGTAATAGAAATATTGATGATTGCACATTAAGAGCAATAAGTTTATTAACTAATAGAACTTGGAATGATGTATATGAAGAATTAAGTACATTAGCAAATAAAGATAGTTTAATGATGGATAGCGTAGTGTTTATTGAAGATTATTTAGATAATAGATATCCAAGAGAATGCCATTATGCAAAAACAATAGGAGAATTTGCTGAAGAATATCCTTATGGTAAATATGCTGTAACAACTAATGGACATATAACAGCGATTATAAATGGAGTTATTTACGATACATTTAACCCAAGTGATAGAATAATGAGATGTGCTTGGAAAATTGAATAAGAGTGTAAATTGCACTCTTTTTATATGTATGTTAAAATTAATGTGGTGATAATATGACCATAGCCATTGATAAGAACACTAAAGAAGCTGTTGACAATAAAAATAATTATATTTATTTATTTGATAAAGAACCATTAGAAGATTTATTAAAACTTAATTTGCGTTGTATTAATTATAAATATTGCAATTATGTAGATATTAATTTAACAGATTATAATGTTGAATGTTTAAAAAAAGCAAAAATAACTGATAAAAATTGGGATAAACTACCTGAAAAAGTAGATTATAAAATAGGTATAATAATACCTAACTATAATTATGAACATACAATAGAAAAATGTTTAAATAGTATAGCAACACAAACATATAAAAATTATGAAGTAATATTTGTAGATGATATGTCAACTGACAATTCTGTTGAAATAGCAAAAGAATTTGCTGAATATATGCCTATTAAAATAATACAATTAAAACAAAAAAGACTTAACGGTGGTGCTAGAAATGAAGCGTATTTATATTTGTCTGATGATGTAGATTATGTTTATTATATTGATAGTGATGATTGGCTACAAAATGAAAATGCTTTAGAAGATATTAATAATAAATTACAAAAGAAACCAGATGTATTATTTGTAGCCATGAATAAATATAAAAATGGCAAAGAATCTTTAGTAGTTATGCCAAACTATAAAGATAAATATGAAGCAATAAAAGGTTGGAGTGGAAGTTGTGGAAAAGTAATAAAAAAATCATTAGCAACAAGACAAGAATGTTTATATAATGAAGGAACTTTGAAAGAAGATAGAAATCAACATTGTAAAATATGTATGTATATGAATACATTTGAATTATTACAAAAACCAGTATATGTATGGAATCAAGAAAATAGTAAATCTGTAACAACAATAAGAGATATAATGTGGAAAACAAGTACAATAAGACATTATGCTGATACATTAGAACTTTATTTAAAAGAAAAAGGTAAAGATAGATTAATAGATAATTATATGTTAGAAAGAGTAAATAAATGCAAAAAAGAAATGGATGATGGAAATGATAGACAATGGTAATATGAAATATATTATATTAGCAAATAGTAATGATAAAACATTTAATATACCAAGACAATTAGTTGAAATTAATGGAGAAAAATTAATTGAAAGAACAATAAGATTATTAAAAGAAAATGGTATTAATGATATTTTAGTAATTGCAAGTGATGAAAGATTTAATTATTTAGATGTCAAAATATATAAACCTAAAAATAGCGATTATGATTATTCAACTGGGAAAGGTTATTGGTTAAATGCATTCCCTTTTGAATTAATGAATGATCCAATATGTTTTATATGGGGAGATGTGTATTTTAGTGAAAACGCTATAAAAACTATTGTAGAAAATAAAACAAACAGCACTTTATTTTTTTGCACATACAATAACAAAGATTCTAAATACATTAAACATCATGACGAACCATTAGCATATAAAATAATAGATACAGAATTATTTAAAAAACATATTGAAATTGTAAAAAAATTATATGATGAAGGTAAAACTGTAAGACATCCTATTATATGGGAAGTATATAGAAGCATAAATGGAATTAATGTAAATAATCATATAATGACAAAAAATTATATAGCAATAAATGATGAAAGTTGTGATATTGATTCAAAAAATGACATAATAAATTTAAGAAATATATTAAAGGAGGAAAAATAATATGGTAAAAGTTAAAGTTATTGAAAATTTTTCATTAAAAGAATTTGACAAGATAGTAAATTTAAAAAGAGCAAGTACAGGAGAAAATGGCAAATTAAAAGTCAATGATGAATTTGAATGTACAGAAGAAATGGCAAAATATTTATTAGGAGAAAATAAATATAATAAACCATATATTGAAATAATAGAAATAGAACCAAAAGAAAAAATTAAAAAAACAACTAAAAAGAAAACTAGTAAAAAATAAAAAAGTGCATATTTGCATTTTTTTTAATTTTATGTTAGCATTTAATTAGAGTTCATGAGAACTAAATATATCAAACTTGTAGATATAAAATGCAAGGTTATACTCCAACTTAAAAGAGTATAAAGAAAGGAAATTATGGAACAAGAAGTTCAAAATGTAGAAACTGAAACTACAGCTGTACAAGAAACAGAAAAAAACAGTGAAGAAGTTGTAAAAACATTTACTCAAGATGAAGTAAATGCAATAGTTAAAGAAAGACTTGCTAAAGCACAAAAAGGTATACCTAGTAAAGAGGAATTAACTAAATACAACGAATGGAAAGAAAGCCAAAAAACTCAAGAAGACAAGTATAACGAATTAATACAAAAAAATACTGAAAAATCAACTACCATTTCTAATTTGCAAAAAGAAAACTTGGTTTTAAGATCTGGAATAACTGATATGGATCAAGTTGAATTTATTGTATACAAAGTTGGAAAAATGGATGGCGATTTTGAAGAAAATCTTAAAAACTATTTGGCAGACAATCCTAAATTTATTCAAAAACAAGAAAAAGCAACAGGAGTTGAAACAAAAACAAGTTCTATTGCAAAAGAAGATGGAGTGTTAGCTATATTAAAAGCAAAACATCCTGATATTGAATTTTAAAGAAAGGAAAGTGATTATTGATGGCAAATGCTATCGCAATAAATGGTACACATAAACGCCAAGAACGTTATGCTGATACTATTGTTAAATTAATGAGAAAAGAATTTAACATAAGAAATGAATTCTCAAGGGATTATGAAGGCGATCCTACTGCCGGAGCAGTAAATGTGCCTACAAGAAATGGTGATATTCAATTAAGCGACTATGACGTATTAAATGGTATTACAATGACTCAAAGTGCTACTGACTATTTACAAATTTTAGTAGATGGACACAAAGCATTTAGTGAATTAGTTGATGGTTATGAAGCAGAAGCTGTACCTGACAATTTAAGAGCTCAAAGATTAGAAAGTGCTGGTTATATTGTTGGTAAAGCTCTAGAATTATCTGCTATTAACGCATTAGTTGAAGGTGGAACTACAGAAGAAGATACAACAGAAACTACTGAAGACAATGTATATAAAACAATAGCTACATCAGTTAAAAATCTAAAAGCAAGAGGAATACCTACAAATGGTTTAAGAATTGCTATTTCTGCTGATACAGAACTTAAATTATTAACAGATTCTAAATTTGCTAATACTGCTGGAACATTAGGAGCAGAATTAGTAAGAAATGGAGTTATTGGTAAAATTAATGGCGTTCAAGTAAAACCTAATTATTTACTACCAGAAAACGTAGAATACATTGTATATGCTCCAGCTTGGTGTCAAGCAATTGATGAATGGAAAATTGCTCCAACATTTAATGACATTAAAGACGGAAAACATGTAGGTGCAAGTGCATTACAAGGCCGTATGGTTTACAAAGACGTTGTTACAAATGCTTTAGCAGTTCAAGTTAAAACAACTGGCGAAGCAAGTTTATAATAAATAAAATAGGAGGCGTTTATGGAATTTAGTGGACAATACCTAACATATAGTGAATATACGGCATTAGGTGGAACATTAACCGAAACGCCTTTTAATCTATTAGAATTTGAAGCTAGAAAACAAATTGACTTAAGAACATTGAAAAGATTAGTTGATTTACAAGAAATACCAGAAGAAGTTAAATTATGTGATTTTCATTTAATAAATAAAATAGAAAAATATGCAGAAAGTATGAATAGCATAGGCGGAAACGTCAAAAGTGAAAATACTGATGGATATAGTATATCTTATGCAACTGCTGGAGAAATAGGACAAATAGTAACATCAAAAAGTGTAGAACTTAATGATATTATTATGACAGATTTATTTGGCTTAATAGTAAATGGAGAACATGTAATTTATGTAGGTATAGAATGATAACAAATTCAAGTTTAACAATATATCATAAGAGTATAGAAAACCACTTGGAAAAATGGACAAGATATAACTATGATAAAGTGTGGTTTTTTGGAGGAAAAGGTGCAAGCATAAATAAAGGTTACGATAATGCTAATGATGTAGAAATACGAATACCCTACAATCAAAATCAAATAGATGTATCCCATATAGCTATTGGAGATATTATTGTACAAGGCACTTTAAACTTTGATATAACTTCACAACAAGTTCTAAAAGAATATCAAATATATAACATAACAAGCATTAATAATAATAATTTTGGATTAAATCCTCATGTACATCTAGGTGGTAAATAATGCGTATTAAAATGAAACCTGCAAGTGTAATAGAAGCAAGACTTGGAATACAAAAAAATGGACCAGCTCATGCTTTCTTTACTGCTGAATGTGCAAAACAAATGGACCCGTTTGTACCATGGCGAGAAGGAAACTTGGCAAAGACAGTTGTTGTAGATGGACAAGTTACAGCAAATGTAACAACAAATACAATTACTTATGACCAACAATATGCTAAAGTAGTATATTATGGTATTAGAAATGGTAAGGCAATACATATAAATCAAAATGGTGGGCATTCAAAAGCAACTACATATTGGGATAGACATATGTGGAGTGCTAAAAAAGCAGATATTACAGAAGCAGTACAAAAATATGTTGAAACACATGGAGGTAAATAATGGACTTTAGAATTTCAAAATTAAGAGAATATTTATTTGGCATAATAGACATCCTTAAAAATACAAATGAATATCAAATTAATGCTGATATGTTAGACAATGATATTGATAATTACTCATTAGATAAAATACCGACTCAAAGTACAGTTGAAAAATGGATAATGGGTATAGAAATTCATAGAGATGTCTTTTCATTTAGAAGTAGAGTGGCATACTCGCAAGATGTAATAAATAATCTTTCAAATATAGGCTTTTTTGAACAATTTGAAGAAGTAATCAAATCTAATAATGATAAAGGCGTATTGCCTGATATTGATGGTATAGAAAAAATAGAGTGTTTGAATTGTGGAACATTAAATTATGCTGATACAAATACAGCAGTGTTTGATATTCAAATACAAATAACATATAGAACAAATGCAAGGCAAGAAATTGCTAGTTTATAAAAAGGAGGAATAAAATATGTCTTTAATACCTAATGACATTAAAAAGATAGACAGAGATGAAGGACTTTTAACATTCCTAGATACAACTCCAGATAGCACTGCAACTTATAAAGTATTAGGAATTGGCGTAACAGATTACGGTATCAGCTATAACCCTCAAGTGGATTCAGAAAAATGGATAATCGAGAAAAATGCTAGACAAGTTCATTCATCAAATGAAAAACAAGGTAGTGTATCACAAACAGCATATAAAGGAGATCCAGTATTTGAATTTGTTGCTGATGGACGTGATAAATTAAACTATAAGACACATATACTTGACGTTGATGTATTTAATGGTAATGAATCAAGTGGAACTATTACAGCACCAGCTAAGCTAAGTGATGGTATGGTAGCCGTTACTCAATGGATGGCAGAAGAAGCAACAGTAGAATATGATTTATATTACAGTGGCGACGCAACAGACGGAACAGCAATTATTAATACAACTACTGGTGAAGTAACATTTACACCAACAGCAAGTCTATAATAAGTCTAACTAGGTTAGAAGCTATAAATTTTTGACCAAAGGGCGAAGGCGAATAATCGCCTAGCTCTTTTTTAATAAGAAAGAGAGGAGATTATAACATGACAGATAATGTTATAAAGTTAAATAAAAGAGATACTTTAAAATTAAAAATAGAAACAGAAGATGGTAAAGATACAGGTGAATATTTAGAATTTGATTTAATGGATATTGAACTACCATTAATTTATCAAGAATTAATTGAAAAAGATAAAAAAAATAAAGCATATTTAAAAAATATGCTAATGATAATTGAAAAACGTGAAGACGTTAAAGGCAAAAAATTATTAAGTAAAAATGAAGAAGATAAAATAAAAACTTTAAATGAGTTCTTTAAAAAAGAAATAGAAATATATAATATGTTTTTAGGAGAAAATGGAGTTCAAAAATTACTTAATGGAAGAAAATTTAATTGGGATACATTAAATGAAATAGATGAAATTATAGAAAAATATATTGTTCCTCATTTAGATATTAAAATGGAAAACATACAAAATAAAATCAAAGAAAAATATAAGCAAGCAGTTGATAAACAAGTCGAAGTGTTAGAATAATGAACTATCCTGAATATGTAAAAATAGATAATGAAGAATATAAAATAAACACTGATTTTAGAATTGCAATAGAATGTAATAGAATTGCAGAAGATGAAGAAATTGGCGATTATGAAAGAGCATTAGCTATTATATATACATTATATGGTGATAAAGGTTTAGAGCATACTGAACATCATGAAAAATTACTTAATTATGCTATGAAATATTTGTGTTGTGGAAAAGAAATAGATAAAAGGCAAAAACAAGAAGAACCAGATATGGATTTTATATTGGATATGCCATATATAGAAGCATCATTTATGAGTGATTTTCATATAGATTTAGAAGGCAGACAAATGCATTGGTGGAAATTCTATAATCTTATAAATGGACTATCAAGTAGTGAATTAGGAAATAGTTGCATATTAAATACAATAAGAGCAGGAAGAAAGAAAAATCCTAATGAAATAAAAGATACAAAATTAAGAAACGAATTTATAGAATGGCAAAAAAGTATAGCTCTACCAAAGAAAAAGAAACATCATACAAAAGAACAAAAAGAAATGGCAAATAAGGTTTATGAATTGTTTGGATTAAGAAGGGAGTGATTTTATGGACGGTACAATAATAATAGGAACAGAAATTGATAAATCAAAATTAGAAAAACAACTTGCACAATTAGAAAAAGAAAATACAAGATTAAAGGATAAAAAGTTAAAATTAGATTTAGATAATACTAAAGCATTAAATAATTTAAAAAAAGTTGATGATAAGTTAGAAGCATTAAATGATAAAATTGCAGAATTTGAATCAAATAATATTCCTGAAGTAAGAGCTGAAAGCACAGAATATCAACAAATGATAAGCCAAAGAGAACAATTAAATGCTAAAGGTGAAGAATATTTACAACAATTAGATATGATTAAAATTAAACAAAATGAAATTAATCAATCATTAAATGCTAATTCAACTTCAATAGATGTTATTAATTCTCGATTAAATAATATGCCTTTAAATTTAGAAGGAATAAATAGTAAATTAAAAAAAGTAACAACTTCAGTAGCAAAATGGGGATTAGCATTATTTGGAATTAGAACAGCATATTCATTCATAAGACAAATGATAAGTCAAGCAACACAACAAAATGAAGAATTAGCTCAAAAAATGCAATATATTAAATTTGCATTATCAACAGTATTTGAACCAATAGCGAAATTTATTGTAGATGTTATATATAATATAGTTGCTGGTTTAGGTGCAATAATTCATGCTATTACAGGTATTAATATATTTGCTAAAGCAACAGCTAAAAATTTTGGAAAGGCAAATAAAAGTGCAAAAGGATTAAAGAAAACTCTAGCAGGATTTGATGAAATAAATATACTAAGTGATAATAGTAGTGGTAGTGCTGGCGGATTAGCAAATGGAATTATACCAGATATATCAACTAAAACCACAGAATTTAGTGAAAAAATAAAAAATTTCTTTAAAGATATATTACATTTTATACAATTTAATTTTTTAGATAAATTAAGATATTTATTTGGTCCAGTAGGAGATTTAATTTATTTGCCTTTTTTAACAGGCTTTACATTTATAAAAACATTAATTGAAAATTTATATAAAGGAATTAAAAGCATTGTTGATGGCATACTCTTAATTTTTAAAGGAGATTTTGCTGGTGGAGTTATTAAAATATTTGATGGAATAAAAACAATATTATTAGCACCATTTAAAGCATTAATAGAAACCATAAAAACTGTATGGACACAAATTAAAGATACTATTAGTTATTGGTGGCAACAAATAAAAATTATATTTAAAGAAATTGGAAATACATTAAAAGAGCCATTTGAATCTCTTGTAAATATAATTGAAAATTTATGGAACATAATTTCAACACCTATTAAAAATTTGGTCAATAAAATTAAAAAAGCATTAGGCTTTAAAGTAGAAATAGATTTCTCATCAACAGGAGGAGGTAAAAATTCATATTCTGGTGGTGGAAGTGCTGGTGGACGTGCTAAAGGTGGCATTTATTATCCAAAATTAGCAATGGGTGGAATAATAAATCAACCAGGGCATGGTGTTCCATATCATGGTGCAACTATTGGAGAACGTGGTGCAGAAGCAGTTGTACCTTTAACAGATAGCCAACAAATGGAATTACTTGGTCAAGCTATTGGAAAATACATCACTATAAATGCTACAATTCCTGTGTATGCATATAATAGACAAGTAGATAGACAAATACAAAAAATTCAAAACCAACAAGATATGGCGAGAAATAGATGAGGTGATTAAATGTTTACAGGTAAAAATAGTATAAGCATAACAGCTGATGGGAAAACAATAAATGCTGGAGATTATATAGTACAAGCCACATATCAATATAATAAATTATGGAGTGGAGACGATACAGGCAGAAATTTAAAAGGTTCATTTACTGGAAGTCTCGTAGGCACCTATCCCAAGATAATATTACAATTTAGAGCATTAACGCAAACTGAACTTGAAACAATAGTACCAATATTAGATAGTGCAAGACAAACAGTTACATATTACGATCCATATAAAAAACAAACTAGAACAATGACAACATATACAGGAGATTATGAAATAATTAATAAAAACATAATCGGTAATGATGGCTCAAAGAATGAAGGATTTAGTTGTTCATTTATTCCAGTAAATAAGAGGGTGTAATATGAGAACACATACAAGTAATTTTAAAAATGAAATAGGCACTTATGGAAGGCAAATAAATGGTAGAATATATGTCTATTCTAATTATAATTTAATTACAGAAGATAGTGATTTAATTTTAACAGAGGATAATTTAGAATTAATAACAGAACAATTTAATAAAAACACTAAAACATTAATTAATAGTGAATCTATTTATTCAATAGATATAATTAAAAATGGGCAGTTATTAAAAAGTTTAATGAAACAATGTAATTTTGAAGCAGATGTTGATTTAAAAGTAGGAACTGCAATTACTCCTGAATTAAGTGTATTAGTAAATGGCAGTTATGAATATCTTAACTATGGAGATTATATAATTTATTCTAAAGAATATAATGCTGATACTAAAAGTTGGAATTATGTATGTTATGATATGATGCTTTATTCTATGGTTAAATATGATGGATTAAATGTTACATATCCATTAACTATAAGAGATTATATAAATGCAGTAGCAACAAAAATTGGTTTAACTTTTGCAAATAATAATGACACATTTACTAATTATAATCAACAAGTATTAAAAGATATATTCAAAAGTCAAAATGTAACATATAGAGATATATTAGATAAGTTATCAGAAATAACAGCAAGTAATATCTTAATAAATGATAATAATGAATTAGAATTAGGTTATCCTAGCGAAACAAATGATACTATTGATGAAAATTATTTAAAAGATAGAAATGTTGCTTTTGGTGAACAATTTGGTCCAATAAATAAAGTTGTTATTGTAGATAGTGATTCTGATATAAGTTATTTAGCACAAAGCCAAACAGAAGGAATAACACAAATAAATATTAGAGACAATTTATTTACATTAAATGGTAATCAAAATACTATTGCACAAAATATATTAAATAAATTAAATGGTTTATATTATTCAATTAATGATTTTACAACAACAGGCATATGTTATTATGACTTTTTAGATGTATTTAATGTAAGTGTAGAAGAAACTATATATAAATGTTTATTACTTAATAATGAAATACATATAACAACAGGAATAAGTGAAAATATCTATACTGATAAAGTTGAAGATAGCGAATCAAATATAGATAAATATGAATTATCAAATATAAGCAATAAAGCAGTACAATTTAAAATAAACCAACAAGAAGGTAAAATAGAAAGTGTTGTAGCAACAAAAGTTGGTAATAATGAAATAATATCTAAAATAAATCAAAGTCCAGAACAAATATCAATAGAAGCAAATAAAATAAATCTTAATGGTGTAGTAACAGCAAATCAAAATTTTAAAATATTGTTAGATGGTTCAATGGAATGTGTAAATGCAAATATGTCTGGAACTATAAATTCTAACTACGGTTCTATTGGTGGATGGACTATTAATAGTTCAGGTTTAACAAATGGAACAGTTGTTATTCATAGTGATGGTTCATCAACAATTTATACAGTTGCAGATTTATTTATAATGAGAGCTTATATTATGGAACTCCCAGGTTTTAATACTATGTCACAATCAATGATTACTCATTATGATTTGAATAATGATGGAGTAGTTGATTCAAGAGATTATGTTTTATTACAACAATTAATAGGAATACCTATGTAATTATTAGAAAGGAATGATAAATAATGGCTAATATAAAAGTAAGTGAATTAAATGAAGCGTCAACATTAAATGGAACAGATTATTTTATGATAATTCAAAATAATGAAAATAAAAAAGCATTACTAGATAAAATTCAAACTGTTGATGAAATAATAACAAGTATTTCATTAGGAAGTGGATATTCAATTACAGTTATTAAACGTGGAAATTTAGTTTTATTAAATGGCATATTAAATTCAAATGTTGATAGTGGTTCAATAACACTACCATATTCAGCAAAATATACATGTGGTTGCGGATTAACAGGATATTATCCAGAAACAGGTAATATTCAAGGATATGGTTATATAACAATAAGTGGAAATACTTTAAGTTATAAAGCAAGTTCAGCATTTTCAATAGCACCAATTAGTATAATTTATTATACAGAAGATTAAGGAGAATAATATGAAAGAAGCAATAATTAATTTATTAAAAATAAAATCTCTTATGACTATTGGAGTAATGACAGTATTTATTATATTATCATTAACTGATAGATTAGATCCAGCTTTAGTTGCAAGTGTAATAAGTGCTGTAATAACTTTTTATTTTACTAAGAAAGAAGATAAAGAATAATGGCAGTAAAAACTTTTAAATATAATGCTAATGTACAATTAACTAAAAATTTTAATTCTAATGAATTTCAATGTAAAGGCAAAGGACATAAACATGAAACTAAAATTGATGTAGAATTAGTTAAACAATTACAAGATTTTATGAATATTAATGGATATACAAAAGCAATAATAAGTAGTGGCTATCGTTGTAAAGCACATAATAAAGCAATAGGTGGTTCTGATGGCAGTAATCATTGTAAAGGCAAAGCAGTAGATATATGTTTTTATAAAGGTAATGAAAAAATACCAGCAAAAGAAGTATGCTGTAAAGCACAAGATTATGGATTTAAAGGTATTGCATATATAGATAAATGGCATGTACATTTAGATAATAGAACATTAGGAAAATATCGTGGAGATGAAACAAAAGGATATTCTAATAATGTACCTAATGGAGATTTTTATAAATATTTTAAAATACCATATTACAATTTGCAAAGAATATTGAAAAAAGGTTGTAAAGGTAATGACGTAAAAGCATTGCAAGAAAGATTAAACTTTTTAGGATATAATTGTGGTAAAGTTGATTCTGATTTTGGTGTTAATACTGAAAAAGCTGTTAAAAAATTTCAAAAAGCAAACAAATTAACTCAAGATGGCATAGTTGGAGAGAAAACAGCACATAAATTAGACTTTTTATGGAAGGGCAAGTAATTGCTCTTTTTTTGTTTATAAAAAGTAAAGAATTTTTGCAAGAGATAGCGAATTTTTGCAACAAATACTTTATTTTTGATTTTAAATATATTATAATATAATTAATAAAAAAAGAAGGTAGGTGATTAAATGCAATGGGAAATGATACCACGAGAAGAACAAGAGACTTTTATGAATATTGATTATTGTGAAAAAACAATAAGTGTTTATACTTCAAGAAAATCAGTTGGAGAAAGACTAATAAAAAAATTAGGAGAGCCAACAAATATTGATAAAAGAAATGGTCTTGTATCAGGTATAACTTATATTAGAAGTTTATTTGACAAAGATGTTGCAAAGTTTTTTTCAAAGAGTCTATTAATTGGTGCTTTTAGAGAAACAAATACTCAAAATAATGAATTATATTCAAAAGATGAGAATGATAGCAAAGAGTAAAGAATTTGCTATTTGTTGAAGTAAATATAAAAGATTGGGAGATAATATGGAAGAATTAGAAGAAATTGAATGTGAAGAACAAGAATTTGATGAAGATGTTGATAAAAAAGTACATGAACAATTAGAACAAGAAAGTATTGAATATTATAAACAATTAGAAAATCAATTTATATTAATATTTAATACAGCAACAAAAAAAGAATATATTGTACCAAATACAAATATTTATAAAGTTGAATCTTATGAAAATGGAAAATTAGTAGCAACTTCTTATGGAAAGAAAGGTTAGAAGATAAAATGGAAGAAGAAAAAAAGAAAATAACAAAAAAAGAAAAAAGTTTAAATGAAAGTATAATATCAATAAGAGTAAAATTACAAAATGCAAAATTAAAGAAAAGTGGACATAATAGATTTGCTGGATTTGATTATTTTGAATTAGCAGATTTTTTGCCAAAGTTAAATGAATTAATGTTAGAAGAAAATATTAATGATAATTTTATAATAACAGAAAAATATGCAGAATTAACATTGATAAAAGGGGAAGAAAAACAAGCATATACAATACCATTTACTCAATTTAGCACTCCATTAAATAAATCAGGACAACCTAGTATGCAAGATATTCAATATTTAGGTGCATTAAATACATATTATAAAAGATATTTATATCTTAATGCATTTGGAATAACAGATGGAGAAATAATTGATAGCATGGATAATGGAAATTTAAAACCAATAGATATAACTGATAAAATTGCAGAAATGGAAAAATTATTATTAGAAACAGATACAGATAGAGATGATTTTTATAAATATTTTGAAGTAGGAAATAATACAGAAATGTCAGAAAAACAAATTGATGAAGCTATCAAAATATTAAAAGTAAAGGCTAAAAATGACAAAAGATAGTTTAATGAGATTAAATAAAAATGCTTTAGTAGAAACCATATTACGATTAGAAAAAGAAAATAGATTATTAAAGCAAAATATAGTTTATACATGTATGGAATGTGGTAAAGATTTTGAATATTATGAAGTAAAAAATCAAGATTCTGATAATAATGTATTATGTCCATATTGTAATAGTGGAGATATAGTAAAGGAGATAATTAATGAATAATTTAGTAGTCCTAGTAGGGAGAATATGTAGAAATATTGAATTAAGAACAACAACAAGTGGTATTAGCACATGTAATATAACTTTAGCAATACCAAGAAATTATAAGAATAGTGAAGGTATATATGAAACAGATTTTATAACTTGTATATGTTATAGACATACAGCTGAAATGGTGAGTCAATATTGTCAAAAAGGGGATTTAATAGGCATACATGGAATGATACAAAGTAGAAACTATGAAAAAGATGGTAAGAAAGTATATGCAACTGAAATACTAGCAGATAAAGTAAATTTCTTATCATCTGCAAAAAAACAAGAAAATGCGTCTAATGAAAATATAACACGCAATGATGCAGTTAAAGAAGAAACATCAGATCCATTTGAAGAATTTAGAAAAGAAGCAGATTTAAGTGATATTGGATTAGATGATGATAATTTGCCATTTTAATTAGAAGGAAGGAAGAATGATGAATGATTTTGATGAAATTATAAAAAAATATAAGAAGATAATAATTGGGGTTATAATTGGTATATTAGCATTAATCTTATTGTTTAGTGGTTTTAAAACTATAAAAAGTGGAGAAGTTGGTTTAAGAATAAGATTTGGAAAAATAGTGGATAGTTCTTTAACTGAAGGTATTAATTTTAAAATACCATTTATTGAAAAAATACAAAAAGTTAATATTAAAGTACAAAAATCTGAATTAGATGTAGAAAGTTCTACAAAAGATATGCAATTAATAAATACAGCAGTTGCAGTAAATTATAAAGTTACTTCAAATAAAGCAAGTGAATTATATAGAACGGTTGGACAAGATTATGTAGAAACTATATTAAACCCAGCAATAAAAGAAAGTATTAAAAGTTCTATTGCTCAATATAACGCAGAAGAGATAACAGTTAATAGAGCTCAAGTGTCAGTTAGTTGTTTAAATGCTATACAAGATAAAGTTAGTAAATATGGAATTATAATTGAAGATTTTAATTTAACAAACATTGAATTTAGTGCCGAATATACAAAAGCAATAGAAGAAAAACAAGTTGCACAACAACAAGTAGAAACTGCTAAACAAAAATTAGAAAAATCTAAAATAGAAGCAGAACAAAAGAAAGTGGTTGCAGAAGGTGAAGCTGAAGCTAATAAAGTGTTAGAAAAAACATTAACAAAAGATATATTAACTCAACAATTTATAGAAAAATGGAATGGATCATTGCCAACTACTTATGCTGGTGATGACATTTTAGGTATATTTAATTTAAAATAAAAGCAAGTGTAAAAACTTGTTTTTTTAATGCAAAAAAGTATTGAATTGAAAGCATTTATTTGGTAAAATGTTCATATAAGGTACATTTGTGCTTTATAAAAGGGAAAAAGATATTAAAAAAGTGAAATTCATAAATACTCTTTTAATATCTCATGAGTAAATTATATCAAAGAAAGGAGGAAAATGCAAGTGTATGAGTTTAAAACTGAACTAAAAGAAGAATTATTAGATGGAAGAAAAATAAATTATTTGGCTAATAAAATAGGATTAACAAGAGATAGACTAATGAAAATACTTAACGGACAACAAACAACAAGAAAACTAACAGCATATTGTATAGTAAAAGCATGTAATCCAGATGCTGAAATTAATGATTATTTTATTAGAAAGGAAAAATAATATGAGATTTTATAATGTAATTATTAAAGACAATGATGATGATGAATATTCTAACAGATTAAGATTTAGTTTTGATACACAACAAGAAGCACTAAGTTTTGCTAATAAAATATTAGAAATAAGTGAATATGATGTAGAAATATATCAATGTTATGAAGAAGAAAATAAGGAGTAATTATGGCAAGATATAGACAAATAGAAACAAGATTTTGGAGTGATTCAAAAGTTATTGATGATATGACACCAGAAGATAGATATTTTTATTTATATTTATTAACTAATGAAAAATCAAATCAAGTTGGCTGTTATGAAATATCTAAAAATCAAATATGTAGAGATACAGGATATGATAAAGAACATATAGAAAAATTAATAAAAAGATTTGAAGAAGATTTAGATTTAATAATTTATGATATAGAAACGAAAGAAATATTTATAAAGAATTGGTATAAGTATAATTGGCTTAATTCACAAAAAACTGCAAAATGCGTCATAGAAGGGGTATCTGAAGTTAAAAGCAAAAAAATTATGCCCCATATAAGCCCCTTATTAGAAAATTATTTACAAAATATGCCCCATATAAGGGATATATTTGAAAATTCTGAACAAAATATGCCCCATACAAGTAATAAAGAAAAAGAAAAAGAAAAAGAAGAAGAAAAAGAAAAAATAAAAGAAAAAGAATTAGAAGAAGAAGAATGGCATGACCCATTTGATTTTTAAAGGAGTGTTAAAGTAAAAAATGAAAAAGGAAATGATTGATGGAATTACAATAAAATTTAATAAACAAGATAATTGCTATTTTGAAAATGAATATAATAATGAAATTGATACTAACATTTTAATAATTTCTTTATTAGAAACAATTAATGATATTTGCAAACAATATAATTTAGATACAAATGAACAATTAAAAAAATATATTGAAATGGGAAGTATTGACAATTATATAGGCGATTATGAAAAACAATTAATGAAAGATTTAAAAACTTATGAATAATAAAGAAGAATTTTGTATAATGCCAGATAATCCACCTAAATGGAGAAATGTTAGATTTAATGAATCACATAGACATGAAATTATATTTGGACCACATAGAAAGAAAAGTATTGAAGATGGTTTAGTTGTATTTTTAAAACCAGAATTACATAATATGAGTAAAGAGGGTGTGCATTTCAATAGAGAATTTGATTTAGAATTAAAAAGAGTTGCACAAAAGACTTGGCAAGAGTATTATAACAAAACAGCTGAAGATTTTATAAAAAGATATGGAAGGAGTTATTTATGAAAATAAAAATAGATAAAATAGTTAAAAATGAGCATTTATTAAATATTTATATAAAAACACCTTTTTATAGAAGATATAAAGATTATGCAGAATTTTTAAAACAATTTGAAGATAAAGAAAATTATAACTTTATGGAACCGTATCTAGATGTTGATGGCAAACATATTATAATGACATTTGTATTAAGAAATAAAAAAGATATTGAACCATATATAAAATATGGAATTAATAAAGATTTATGTAAAGAAATATATGAAAGACTTAATGAAATTCAATATTTATTAAAATTTACTTATGCAAAAAAGAAAATAAGAAGAAAAGTCAAAGAAGTTATGTCTTTATTAGAAAAGGAAGTAGAGTAAATTGAATAATGATAATATAAAATTTAATGCTTTAGGAATAGATTATGATAATATTCAAGAATGTATCGATGGAATTATATATTTAAATTTAAAAGTCATTAAAGAAACTGATAGAAAAGAATTAGAAAAAATATTAAAAAAGATAAGAAAATATCAATATAACAACGATTATGATATTAAAGTTGATATTGAATTTATTAAAAAGGAAGTAGAGTAAATGAAAAAAATGTATAATGCAGTAGCAAGTGAATATGAAATGCCAGAATTAACACCAACAAGATATTTAAAATGTGAAACAATAGATGGCAGATGGTGGTATAAAGATATGAAAACAGGAGAAGATTTGCCAATGTTTACAACACCAATAGACCGGACACATTACGATACATTAACATTTAATCAAGAAAAAGTTTTTAATGAATATGTTGAAAATATTATTGACCCAATAACACAATGCCAAGTTTTACAATCTAAAATAGATAAAGCATTAGTAATATTAGAAAAGAGTTTAAAGAATTATTGCCATAATCAATGGGAAGGTGATTGGCTAAAATTAGATAATCCTAAAACAGGCGATTTTTATAGTTTTGAAGAAGTATTTGAAGAAATAGAAAATATTTTAAAAGGAGAAGATAAATAAATGAAAATATTTAGATATATGTCAAAAGATGAATTTGATAAATTAATAAATGGTGAAACATTAATTAACAATACTATTCATAAAGGACATACAAATTCTGTTGGATTTTGCTTTATGAAAGTAGAAGACAATGAACCTAGATATGCTTATGAGTTTTTATCAGGTGCAGTTGATGATGATGTATGTGTAGTATTTGAAACAAAGAAGAAATTAAATAAAAGCTATGGTGTGTATGCAAATCCTTATGGAAGTTTTTTTGATACAATTACAGAAAATGAATATTGCACAAAAGAATATAGTTTAGAAGATTTTAAGATAGTTGAAATAGCAATACCTGATTTTAGAAAAGAAGAATGGAAATGGGAAACAGATGTTAAAAAAATTCAAAAGCAATTAAAAAAAAATGAACAAAAAAGATTAAAAGAAGAACAAGAAAGAGAAACAAAAAAACAATTACAAGATGAATTTGAAAAAGAAAGGCAATTAACTTTACAAGAGTTTATGAAACAAGTAAATGAAAATCATGAAATAGATATATTAATTAGTGGCAAGATATATAAACAGACTGCATATATTGAAACTGTAGAAGCAAATAGTGGTATGTTAGGTGAAAATATTGAAGCAACGATAAAAATGTGGTTTAAATAATGACAACTCATTTAAGTAAAGAAGTATATGAAAAATTAGTTGGTAAATCAATAGACATAAAAACTAATAAATATCATAACAAAAAAACAGAATATGATGGAATTATATTTGATTCAAAAAAAGAAAGTAAGAGATATTGGCAATTAAAACAATTAGAAAAATTAGGATATATTAAAGATTTAAAAACACAAGTCCCATATCTTTTGATTGACACAATAAGATATAAAGGCAAAACATATCCTAAAACCCAATACTATGCTGATTTTCAGTATACCGAAGTTAAAACAGGCAGAGTAATAGTGGAAGATGTAAAAAGTGAAATAACAAGAAAAGACAAAACATATAGATTAAAAATAAAATTATTATTAAGTAAATATCCTGAAATTGATTTTGAAGAAATAATATGATATAATTAAGTTGGTTGAGATAATAAAAGACATTTAATGATGAGTAGGGTTATCTCAACCTTAAAACCTACTTGTCGTTAAGTGTCTTTTTATATTAATCTAGAAGGATATTCAAATGATAAAAATACAATGTGATAATTGCAAAAAATATTTTGATACATATGCAAGTTATCTTAAAAGAGAAAGAAAGCATAGATTTTGTTCAAGAAAATGTGAAGGAGAATTTAAAAGTTATAAAAATACATTAGAAAATTGGAAAGGTAATTATATTGCCAAAAGCACAGGTTATGTTTATATTATGTATAATGGTAAACAAGTTGAAGAACACAGACTTGTAATGATGAAGCATTTAGGAAGAAAATTAAAATCAAATGAACATGTGCATCATATAAATGGGAACAAAACAGATAATAGAATAGAAAATTTGATGTTATTAACTGCTTCAGAACACAAAAAATTGCATATGCTTGATAAAATTCATATTATAGATTGCCCTATTTGTGGGAAACATATAAAACATTTTGCAAGAGGTTTGTGTAAAAACTGTTATTCAAGAGAAAGATGGAATGGCAATTTAGAAAAACACAAAAAAACTCAATTTAAAAAGAATGAGATAAGTATGGTATAGAAATAGAGGAGATGTAGAAATGACTTATTACAAATTATATAAAAAAATATTAAAAGAAATAGGTAAACTACCTAATCAAGAAGAAAGATTTAATAATATATATCTGCTAACATGTTTATTAATATTTAATTTATCAAATGAAGGTAAGAATCTAGATGTATTATTAAAAACATTTAAAGAATTTGATTATAAAAAGAATTTTGGATATGAAAGTAAAGGAGAATAAGTATGACTTATGAAAGACAAAAAACATATCAAGAAGAATATGAAGAATTTTGGAAAGATATTGTAGAAAATGAAGATGGAACTCTTAATAAAGACCAAGTTATGAGAGAATTATCAGATTATTCTATGGTTATGGATAATTGTGCAAGAGCTTATTGTACTATGACTAAGCAAAGAATATCAAAACAAAATACAATGTTTTTTGAAGTAGAAGGAATATTCAATGAATTGTTTTTAGATAATGACATTGTGGTAGATGATATGATTGAAATATTAAAAGAAGAAGATATAAATGAATTAAAGAAACAAATTAGAGATTACTTTGGAATCTTAGAAAGTAAAGGTGAGTAATAATGACAGGAGATAAAAGATATCAAATTGTATTAAATTGGTTTAAAGAATATGGTTTTAAAATTATAAAAACAAATGAAAGTTCAGTATATTGGCATAGAACAATATTTGAAGATAAAAATGGAAAGAAGAGAGAGTTTGAAATCACAAACAACAATATTTGGTATATGAATGGTTGGAGAAAGTCATTTGGGAAAACTAAAACCGAACTTTACTATAATTTAGATAAAATGTGTAAGGTAGGTGAGTAATAATGAATATAGGAGATTATGTAAGAACTGAAATTAGTAGTTTAAATCTTCAAAGAATAGGTAAGATAAAAGAAATAATTAGTGAAGATTTCATTCATACAGATATAGGTACTTATGATAAAGAGAATATAATCAAATCAAGTCCCAACATAATAGATTTAATAGAAGTTGGCGATTATGTTAATGGTTCATATATTTATAGTGTTGTTGAAAAAAATAAAAATACAGGACAACCAAGAGTATTATTTACTGAAGAAGATGGTGTATTAGGTAATGGAGATATTAAATCAATAGTAACAAAAGAACAATTTGAAAGTATGGAATATAAAGTAGGTGAGTAATAATGATAGAAAGAAAAATATATAATAGTTGGGCTTTTACATCAAATGAAAAAGAAAAATTTGAAATGAACAAACAAATTTTGCAAGAATTAAAAAGTAAATACAGAATATGCAAAGTTAGTGATGTAAATCACAAAGAACCAACAGGAGAACAATTAAACGAAAATGACATTGTTTATTCAAGAAGTGCGGAATATTTACAAGGAGATTACATAATATACAAATGTCCTAATGAAATAAGTACAACGGAATTGGCATTAATTTGTGATGATGGTAATTTATGTTTTGGCTATCGTGGCGATAAAAAACACATAGTTGTATATGAAGATTAGGTAGGAGAAGAATAATGAATAAAAAAGAATATGCTATGTTACATTATTTATTAGCAAAAATAAAATATGAATTAGCAAAAGATTTAAGTTTAATTTCTAACAAAAAGTTAATAGATAAGAATACAAGTTTAATTAAAAGTATTGATGAAATAGAAAAAATAATTTTAATAGGAGAAAATAAATAATATGTATACAATAGATATTATAACTAAATATAATGAGATCCATTTAGAAGTTGAAGATATATTTACAGAACAAGTCAAAGAAATATTATCTCAACCTTATATCATTGAAGTTGCAATACATAAGCAAAAGAATTATGTGAGAATAAGAGAAAAGCCAAATGGAAAAGGAACTGAAGTAAAATAATTTGCACTTAAATATAAAATATGTTAAAATTAATTTGCGTAAATAAGCCACGCATAGAAAGAAATGCATAAAATACCCCCTTACATTTCTTTTTATTTTGTGTTAAACTTTTTATAAGAGTGTGATTAATATGAATAAATTCCTAGTTTATCTATCTTCTACTTTTAGGAATGCATAAAGCACTCTTTTTTAATGAGGATAAAATGACAGAACAAGATTTTAGAGAATGTTATTATATTAGCAACGAAATGAGATTCTTTTCGTATAAAGATTTTTTAATTAATTGCAATGCAATAAAACATTTATATAAAAATAAATTAGGAAAATATGGAAAAATATTTTATAAATGGTATATATATGCTAATATTGATATAACAATGAGCCAAAAAAATAAAATATGGGGCTTTCTTAATGATGATGTATCTAAAAAAGGATTATAACATGAAAGAAATCACTAAGATTATGTATGAAAAATATGCTTTAAATAAATTAAAGTATGATTTTGCTGGTTATATATTTCAAAAACCTGAACAACTTTCTTTTCATCATTTATTAATACCTAAAAGATTAAATGGACCACAAATAATAGATAATGGCGCAATATTAGTACAAAGCACATCTCATAATTATCTTCATATAATAGAACAATATGATTATGATATGTTTATAGCAATAACAAGTGAAATGGTAGATGAAAACATAAAAGGATATTTAGATATAGAAAATATAAAAGCAATAGATGATATATTAAATAATTTTGAAAAAGAATATATAGGATATAAAACTAAAAGAGGACATGAATTAATTAAACCTGAATATATAGAAACAAGAGTTATGAAATTATGATATAATATATTAAAAGGAGATAATATGGAAAAACTAAATATAGAATATGTAGATATTAATAGCATTAAGCCATATAAAAACAATGCAAAATTACATCCACAAGAACAAATAGAACAAATTAAAACAAGTATTGAAAAGTTTGGCATGGACGATCCAATAGGAATATGGAAAGATGAAATAGTTGAAGGACATGGTAGATTAATTGCTTGTAAAGAACTAGGATATACTGAAGTGCCTATAATTAGATTAGACCATTTAACAGATGAAGAACGAAAAGCATACACACTAGCACATAATAAACTAACTATGAATAGTGATTTTGATTTGGATATTTTAAATGAAGAACTAGGAAACTTTGAAACAATAGATATGCAAGACTTTGGATTTGATATTGATTTAGATATAGATGAAGAACAAGAAATTGTTGAGGATGAAGTTCCAGAAGTTCCAGAAGAACCAAAAGCAAAATTAGGTGATATATACCAACTAGGTAATCATAGATTAATGTGTGGAGATAGCACAAGTGAAGAAGATGTTAGTAAATTAATGAATGGTATTAAAGCAGATATGGTATTTACTGACCCACCTTATAATGTTCAATTTAATGGCAGAAGTGGTAAATTTGAAGTTATTGAAAATGATAATTTATCAAATGAAGATTTTAATATACTCATAGGTCAAACAATAGATTTAATAAAAAAAATAAATCCACCTATTTATTATATTTGGTGTAATTGGAAATTTTATGGAATATTACAGCAAAAATTAGAATTTAAAAATTGTATTGTATGGGCAAAAAATGTATTTGGTTTGGGTAAAGGATACAGACATCAACACGAATTTTGCTTATTTAATGGAATAGTTGATGATGATATAAAAAACGAAAGTGATTTATGGGAGATAGCAAAAGATACAAATTATGTCCATCCAACACAAAAACCAGTTGCATTATGTGGTAGAGCATTAAAAAATCATAAAAAAGTTGTTAATGTATTAGATTTATTTGGTGGAAGTGGTTCAACACTTATTGCTTGCGAACAATTAAATAGAAAATGTTATATGATGGAATTAGATCCACATTATATAGATGTAATAATACAAAGATGGGAAAACTTTACTGGAAAGAAGGCAATTAAATTATGATAGAAAAAGTAAATCCAAGTCACCCAGATAAGGTGGCAGATAGAATAGCAGGAGCAATAGTAGATATTGCATACGATTTACAAGACAATCCTAAAATAGCAGTAGAAGTGTTAATAGGACACGGATTAGCAACAATAATAGTAGAAAGCAGTGTAGCAATACCTGAAAGTGAAATAAAAGAAATAGTGGCAAGAATAACTAAACAAGATATGGAAGTAAAATATATAGAAGTGCCACAAGATGTTCATTTGGCAGAAAATCAAAGCAAAGAGATAAGATGTGGAGACAATGGAATATTTAAAGGAGTACCATTAACTGAAAGTGAAAAAGAGATAAGTAAAATAGCAAAAAGATTATATGAAGCATATCCTAATGATGGGAAATTTATATTAACAAACGATAAGTTTATATGCTGTCAAAGTAATGCTAACAATGGAGAATTAAATAGTTATTTAAATGAATTATTTGATGAAGATTATGAAATAATTATAAATCCACTAGGAGAATGGACAGGTGGAACTGATGTAGACTCTGGTGCAACAAATAGAAAACTAGGAAGCGATATGGCACAAAGCGTAACAGGTGGAGGTTTACATGGTAAAGACTTATCTAAAGCTGATGTATCAGTTAATATATATGCATTCCTAAAGGCACAAGAAACAGGTAAAGTAGTAGAGTTATGTTGTGCAATAGGTGATGATACAATAGATGGCAAGCCATATAGTGAAATTGTAGAAATAGCAAGAAAATACATTGAATCCGTTGGTGGATTTGAAAAATTTGCCGAATGGGGATTATTTTAATATAATTAATTAAAAGGAGGCCAGTATGTTAAAAGGAGATACACCTGCACAAAACAGAATCAACAAACAAGAATTTGAAAAGTTATGTGGAATGTGGGCAACCAAAGCAGACATAGCTGGTTTTTTTGATGTAAGTGAAGACACAGTAGAAACATGGTGCAAAAAAAATTATGATGGTGATACATTTTCGGCTGTCTATAAAAAGAAATCAGCAAAAGGTAATGTATCATTAAGGCAAGCACAATTAAAAAGTGCATTAAATGGGAACGTAACAATGCAAGTATGGTTAGGCAAACAACATTTAGGCCAAAAAGAATATGCTGATATTACAAATACAGAAGAACAAAGAATAGTTATTGTAAACGACCTACCAAAGGACGAAGATGAATAATGCAAACCGTAAGCATTAAAGAGCAAATTGCTCCACATTTTTATAATACATTTAATAGCAAGAAACCTCATCAAATATTTAAAGGTGGTAGAGGATCTACAAAGACAAGCATGTTATCTTTAAAAATAGATGAGTTTAATCTGGAATATAGAGAATGTAATGCAATAATAATTAAAAGATATCAAAACACAATAAGAAATAGTGTGTATAAAGAAATAAAAAGAGCATTAAAAAGATTAGGACTAAATGAAGGAATAGATTATAAAGCAACAGTTAGTCCTTTTCAAATACATATAAATCAAACAGGAAATAACATATATTTTGCAGGTGGAGATGACTATGAAAAGGTAAAAGGTTTTATAGACGAAGATGCTCCAATAAAAATGGTATGGTTTGAAGAACTAACAGAATTTGAAGATCAAGACCAGATAGATCAAATAATAGCAACATTTTCAAGAGGAAATGATGATTGGTTTATAACAATGTATTCATACAACCCGCCAAAGAATCGCTTTCATTGGGTAAACATATGGGCAGAGCAAATGGCATTAAGAGACGATGTGCTAATTCATCATAGTGATTACAGAACAGTACCACCAAAGTGGTTAGGCCAAAAGTTTATAGACGAAGCCGAAAGACTACAAAGATATGATGAAAAGCGATACAGGTGGATATATCTAGGCGAAGTAATAGGAATAGAAGGATTAATATACAATCCAGATCTATTTATTATAGAAAATGAAGATTATTTAGAAAAAAATAAATTAAGAATATTATATGTAGATTTTTCAATAGACTGTGGACATCAAACAAGTGCAACAAGTTGTGGGGCATACGGATACGCTACAGATGGAAGATGGTATAGGCTGGATACTTATTACTACTCACCTCATGAAAAATCAAGAAAGAAAGCTCCAAGCGAGCTAGCACAAGATTTATTCAATTTTAGAACATACATATGCAAGAAATATCAAACAACTGTGGATACGGAAACAATAGACAGTGCTGAGGGAGCATTAAGAAACCAATACTTTGCTATGTTTGGAATCAACTTGCATCCAGTAAACAAAGGAAAAGACAAGGAAGAATTGATAGAATATTCACAAGATTTTGTCGATTTAGGAAAATATGTTATACTTAATACAGCTAACAATTGGATACATATAAAAGAATTAAAAAATTATATGTGGAAAAAAGATAGCGTAGAAAAAGGAAAGCCTGAACCTGATAAAGAAGAGAAAGAACTAACAGGAGAAACTTATTACAACACACACACTAATGATTATTCATATTATTATGCAGAACATAGTTGCGATGATTTTCAATATTGGGTAAAGGATAATCTGGATAAATTGGGATTGTCTATGTAAAGGAGGAAATAAATGGCAATTTACGAAGATTTAAAAAAGCAATTAAGCAAAAATGGTGTCAACTTAATTGATGTAGAATATTATAACTTAATTGATGTTTGGAACAGCTGGTATAAAGGCGTTGTGGACGATTTTCACTTTTATAGCGTTACATACGCAGATGGTACAAAAGGAGAAATAGAAAAAAAGACAATGTCAATGGCTAAAAAAGGATCAGAAGACATGATGAAATTAAATTGGAGCAACAAATGTGATATTAGACTTGGAACAGAAGAAAAAACAAAAAGACTTTGGAAGATATTAGACAGCAAACAAAACAATTTTACAATTATGTTCCCTCAAATGCTTGAATTAGCATTTGCATTAGGAACAACAGCTATGATAGAATACAAAGATGAATTAGGACGAACAAGAATAGAATATATAAAAGATCCAGCAAACATTGTTCCATATGCTTATGATAATTTTAATATAACAGGTTTTATAACATTTGATCAATGGCAAGAAGAACAAGCTAATAAGCCAGTGTATTATACTCACATTACTTATCATGAATTTAAAACAGAACGTGATAAAAAAACAAATGAATTAAAACAAATATATAGAAAATATAATGAATTGTATAAATCTAAAGATTCAGATCAATTAGGCAAAGAAATATCATTTGAAGAAAAATATCCTAATGTAGAACAATTGGTAGAATATGAAACAGACACACCACATTTTCAAATAATAAAGCCACCAATTGTAAACAATGTTGATTTGAAAACACCGATGGGAATAAGTATATTTGCAAATTCAATTGATAAATTAAAAGCAATAGACAATAAATATGATAGCTTTGATATGGAATTTGTAGATGGAAAAAGAAGAATTTTAGTTGATAAAACAGCTTTAAAATCTTCTCCACAAGTTGACGAAAACGGAAATATATCTCAACAATTATTCTTTGATAGAAATGACAGAACTTATGTTGCAATGAATGGAATGAAAGATCAACCAGTAAAAGATATAAGTTTTGATTTAAGATACAAAGAACATATAGATGCAATAAATGCAGAATTAAATTGGTATTCTGGAGCATTAGGTTTTGGCGAAGAGTTTTATAAATTTGATGGCAATGGTGTGGCAACAGCTACAGAAATATTAAGTCAAAATGATGATGCATTTAGAACAAAGCAAGTATATGAAACAGTTGTAAAAGATGTAATTATAGATTTAGTAAAATCAATATGTTTTATAGAAGACATAGAAATAAAAGAAAATGAAATTGATATAACAATGGATTATTCAAGATTTGAAAATCAAACAGCAACTCAAGCAAGACTTGAAAGAGAAGTCTCAAACGGAATTACAAGCAAAGTGGAATACCGTATGAAAGTTTATGGTGAAGAAGAAAGCGTTGCAAAACAAAAAATAGAAGAAATAAAAAATAGTGAACCAAGTATAGATGATTTACTTGGAACAAGAAATGAAAATAATGAAGCATAATAGAAAGGGAGAGTGATAATATGATTTCATTATACAAAATAGAAGACGTAGGAAAATACAGAATAAAGCCAGACAAGACTAAAATAGCTGTAGAATTAAGAGGAACAAGTGAAGACGAAAAACCTACAACAATAAATGGAAAAGGAATAGACAATGGATCTGTATTTATTGAGATAGATACAGGAAATGTTTATTTCTTTGATTTGGAATCTGGCGAATGGAATGAGGTGTAGATTAATGGATGCATTAAGTTATTTATTAGGTAAAAAATCAGGTGGAGGCGGTGGAACTTTTAACTACAATGATTTGTCTAATAAACCAAGTATAAATGATGTAACATTAAGTGGAAATAAATCAAGCGAAGATTTAGGGCTTGCATCAAAGACTTATGTAGATAATTTAGTTGGAGATATTGATACAATTCTTGATACATTTGTAACTGTTGATGAGGAGGAATATTAAGATGGCAAAAGTCTTAATAACAGAAAGCATATTAGAAGATACTGCTGATGCAATAAGAGAAAAAACAGGTTCTGTTGATACAATGAAACCTAGTGAATTTGCTGAAAATATAAGTGATATACCACAAGGAGCAGATTTAAGTGAATATTTTACTGCTACTATAAGTGAAGGAACTAATAATAATCCTGGATTTAGAAATATGGTAAAGTATATACCAAGTACAACAACTGTAAGTGGAAATAGTTTAAGTTATGCTTTTCAAAAATATATTGGAACAACAATACCTTTAATTAATACATCAAGTGTAACAAATATGAATGATATGTTTCGTGATTGTCCTAATTTAACAACAATACCATTGCTTATTACATCAAGTGTAACAAATATGGCTGGTATGTTTTATCTTTGTCGTAGTTTTACAACATTACCTTTAATTGATACATCAAGTGTAACAAATATGAATAATATGTGTAATGGTTGTATTAATTTAACAACAATACCATTACTTAATACATCTAGTGTAGAAACTATGACTAATATGTTTTCTAGCTGTTCTAATTTAACAGATACATCTTTAGATAATATTTTACAAATGTGTATAGGTGCTACTTCTTATACAGGAACAAAAACACTTGCTACTTTAGGATTTAATGCAACAAATTATCCAGCAAGTAGAATTCAAGCTTTAACTCATTATCAAGATTTTATAAGTGCTGGTTGGACAATAGGTTATTAGAAAGGAGTAAAATATGGCAACAATAACAGACAAATTAAATCAATTAGAAAGTGATAGACAAGA
>Ga0265301_10001512_pt1 | contig 30004 bp, 55 predicted proteins | sample AusTroGonzalo_MG_2_FD_193488 | JGI IMG/M metagenome (GOLD analysis project Ga0265301, IMG submission 193488) | Bovine rumen microbial communities from tropical cattle in Woodstock, Queensland, Australia - Gonzalo_04 | ecosystem: Host-associated > Mammals > Digestive system > Stomach > Rumen ... | reverse complement strand
GTCGTTTAGCTGTTGATTATTTTTTCACATCGGGGGGGTTGTCAGAACTTTTCCGTTCTCGTCGATTTTGTATCGTTTTTTTAGTCTGCTGTGTTCTTCTGCGTGACAATTTCTGCACAAAAGCTCTAGGTTATTAAAATCTAGAATAATATTATTATTGCTTATATTCTCAGGTGTTATGTGTATCTTGTGATGAACTATTACGCCTGAGTTATATATGCCTTTGGATAAACATCGTTCACACAAACCACCGACGTGCGAGATGTATGCTCGTCTGCAATGTTCCCATGCCGGTGACTTGTAAAACGCCTCTGCCCATTCCTTCAACTGCAATCCACCCCCACCGCGTATTGGATCGCTTCCCGCCGATATGGCATCGGCCCGTCCGAACTAAAGAAGGAGAAAAAGCAAATGAGCGAAGCCGCCCCGAAGCCTCGCCCATTCTTGGATTGTAGCAATCCTACCACGAATTGCTTATGAAAAACTGTAAAGATTTTATTTTTTTAGGCCGACATATACCGCCGTCAGGATCTCCACGTTCCAGCGGAACACAGCGTCAACAGAATAGTTACATACCTCTGCTGCCCCCGCAAGCGTGTGCGTCCGCTTGAAATATACCAGCTCCATCATCTTCAACCGCTCGTCTCCGTTCGGATAATAATTCTGCATCCTAATCGCGAACTCAACGGCGCTGATGATGTTCTCCTCCCGCTCGGTCAGCGTGGATCTGAGCGCCACGTTCTCGGTCGTGCGGCTTGCGCTGTGCTGGACAGCCGCTCCGCCATACACCGGCGTGATCTGCATCTCGTTCTCGCTTTGCCGTCGTTTCAGTTTCGGATATTGCTTCAGCGCACACCGCGCTTCTGCGCGTGCCTTCGCAATGTTCATGCGTCACCTCCGCATCATAGCAACATACTGTCCATAGCTCATGCCGAGCGCCTGTGCTTCGCGCTGTACCTCGGCGATCGTCTTGGATGGCGGCGTCAGCTGCTGCATCGCCTTCTGCGCTTTCACTTGCTTCAGATGCCGTTGCTGTGCAGCCGACTTGTGCTTCCGTACACACGCCGGGCAAAAGCGCTTCAGAAACCCGCTTGTGTCCTCAATCGGCTGTCCGCATTCCTGACATAGCTTCATTCTGCACCATCCTTGTCTGACGGAATGATGGTCGGAGCGGATTTGAGCATTTCTTCAATCAATTCTCTTGTGGATAGATTTAGTCTCCATGCTCGTTCAATCTGCTCGTCCCTGTCTATCAAATCCCCATGCGGCGGGATTTCGATGAGAGGGCAACCTTGCGCTGTGTTCGTGCAGATGTCCGTCAAAGTGCAGTAGATGCTTTTGTGGAATCGGCAGTAAAGACAGCTTTTCGGCATCTCCATGCCCTTTATCAGTACGCTCATGTTTCCTCCCTCACATATCGAAATGCACTCTAACATATTGACCCGGAACGTCAGTTTTGAAGTACAGTTCGCCGTGAAAATCATCCTCACAATATCCCGTCCATTGGTCAACGAAATATTCCTCGGTTACTCCGTTGGTATTTTTGAAGTGATCTATGTCCTCTTTTCCATATGTAGGAATAAGTTGTTCACGCCAGCCATTTACGAAGTTCAACGCCGCCTCGCGCTCGATATACTCAGCCATCAACAGCCTCCAATTCCTCCGCAATAATGCGGCAAGCCTTTCGCACGTTCTCTGGAATCCCATTCATCATTTCTTCGTTATCAATCGTTGCGGATTTGCCAAAACCCTCGACGAAAAGAATCAAAAACATAACGCCTTCAATGCGCCCTACTTCGCTCTCAATTTTGCGTTGGATTCGTTCGTACTGTGCCTTTTTCGCTTCAATGTCCATCACGCCACCTCCCGCTTTGAGCATCCGTCCACGTCAGGATCGACCGCGCCCAGCCGCTCACACCACGCAAACGCGCCGCAGCTGTGCATCGTCAACCGCTTGCATCCGCGACAATGCGGGAGCTGATTCGCGCGGAGCCGCGCGTTGTCGAGGACCAGGCGCTGTATGTCTCTGTCGCTCATATATTTCCTCCTTCTATTTTCGCAATTGCTTCAAAAAACGGATAGAATTGTTGTGGAACAACCGCATTGCCTAGGCACTTAAGTCTGTCCACCCGGTCGGGAATCCCATCATCCACTCGATGTATGTCGGGTTCGTCCGGCCAATTATCCCGAGCGGCGTGCATTCCAGCAGCTCGCAAAGCTGATGTCGATATCGCGATGTGTGTGTGTGTAGACGCGATTCTCTGCGGCGCCCTTGTAATCTGATGCTCTCGGCGTCGGGATCAGTTTCGTAAACTGATTTTCGTAACCCATCAGCCATTCCAAAAGCGCCGGATTCGTTTTCCCGCCGTTCCCAGCCGAGAAGCTCCTCCGTTCCTCCTCTGTGATCAGTCCCTTCTCCGCCATCTTCTGAAGCGTTTTCCGCGCCCCGGAACATCCTCCAAGAGATGCGTTCGCTTTCGGCGTGGGCCAAAATTGCGATTCTGTTTCGTCTGTGCGGGGCATCGACGCCACAAGCTGGCACAAGGAAAACTTGCGATTGATAGCCTTCCATTCCCAAGTCAGCAAGCACCGTGTCGAGTGCCAGATTGATGAGACCAGGCACATTCTCACCAAGCACCCAAGCGGGCCGGATTTCGTGTATAACTCGGAGCATCTCAGGCCAGAGATAGCGGTCATCCTTCTCGCCGCCTCGCTTCCCGGCGACGGAAAACGGCTGACATGGAAATCCTCCTGAAATAACGTCAACTGTTCGTAATCCTGTGCGTTCATAAAAGCTCTCTTTCGTCAGCGTCCGTATGTCGCGCCATCGCGGAACGTCGGGCCAATGCTTCTCCAGCACCTTCGTCGGGAAATCTGCCCATTCGCATTGCCCGACTGTCGTGAATCCGGCTGCTTCCGCCGCGAGATCCAGACCGCCGATCCCGCTGAACAGCGACAGATGCGTCAGCATTCCTCCACTTCCTTTACTGTGATCACCGTTCTCGGATTTCTCCGATCCACGCTTCCCGCGACATGGAGCCGGATGTGTGCCATATCGTCATCGACGATCACGCCCGCTTTCGTCAGGCCGTCGAGGAGGAACTTTCCGGCATAATTGTCCGCGTCGTGCCGCGCCTTTGTCGGGAAATAGTACATTATGATCACGTCCGCCAGCGCGTATGGCAGCGGCGGCTTGTCCTTGCTTGCCTTGCATTGCCATATCACCGCGTTCGTCCACGCGGCTTTTTCCTTGCGGTATTGCCAGACATTCTCACGACCGGCGAATGCGTTCAGCGACGGCGGGCAGCCGCGCAATGTGATCCTGATCACTTCTTCCGCCTCCTCTGCTGATTCGATACGCGCTCGGACACATACGCAGCGACAACGCTTTTTCGCGTTTTGGCGCGGTAATCGGCAAGCCACGTCTGGTATATGTCGCACTTGTGATAACAGCCGAAAACGCGATTTTCGCACTCATAGCACGGACTGTTCATCGTGTTCATCCAATCTTTGCCGCCATCTTCTTCAGCCGTTCAATATCTACCGATCTGTCGCCGTAATCGCCGATGGGCGCGTTTTTCGGCTTGTCGTAGCCGTTCCGCTCCCATGTGCGAACAGCGGCCTTCCAGTCCTTCATTGCGTTTTTGCCGACTTTCCAGCCGTTTGATGAATAATAGTCGATGAATCCCTGTGCGCTGACGTTGTTCCCTCGTTCTCTGCAATACTTCTCGACTTCTTCAAGCGCGGGCGGCGCGAAGCGCATATTCGTATTCGTATTCGGATTGGATTCTATTTGGATTGGATTGGATTGGATTACGGGAACATTTGCATTCAATTGATTGCAATTGAAATCAATTGCTTGCAAGTTGTCGGGAGGCGCCGGAAACTTACTGCGTTTATTGCGGATTGTCTGGTGTTTCTCCCAGTTTGGGAAGCACAGGAAGGGCCGTCCGTCCACTTCGTAGAGGACGATGCATCCAATGCCCGCCAAACCGGCGAGAGCTGCACTAATATCCTTGATCGTCAGCCGTTCCCGGAGCGGGAAGCAAGCGCCTTTTATGACGGCTGGCCTTGCATCCCCGCGCCCGTAATCATCAACCATTGCAATCAGCGAGATCCAAAGCCGAAACTGGAAATCCGTCATAGCATTCACTTTTTCCGATGTGTGAATGCTGTCCTTAATCATCCTGTTCGGCATCGGACACACCTCAGAACGGCAACTCGCCGTCTCTCATTCCAACGTCCTCCTCCAGCACCGGCGCCGCGTCAAGATAGGTCGCCTCGTTCTGGATGCCTTCGCGCTCGGTCTGGGCCGCTTCGCGTTCCTTCCACGTTTCGGACTCATGGATGCGGTTTTGAATCCATTCCGGCAGATCGTCGATCTTGTCCTCCACGCCTTCCTCGTCAAGGTCGATGATCGTGAAGCCGTTCGACAGCGCCGGAAGCGGCATCCCCTTCGGCAGCTTCATGATCCCGCCGATGACGGCCCGTTTCGTGCCGTCCTGACCGACTCTGTGGATCACGTTCAGCATACAGGGCGCCCCGACGATGTTCCTCAGATCGAAATTCTTCAGCTCCTCGACCGTGAAATCACGCCCGCGCCAGCTGATCAGATCCTTGCGAAGATTGCCCTTCGCGTTCAGCGAGGCCGTGTAGGTGTTCGACAGGCGGCGCGTCTCGCCGTTGTCCAGCTTCTCGCTGGGAATCTCCCACCCGATCAGCACCTTGCGCTGCGTGGTCTTGAACTGCTCGGAATACTGATCGCCGAGATCGATCAGCTGGCAGCACACCGCCGGATAAACGTCCTCCGCCAGAAGCGGGATATTGCTCTTCGCGCCTTCGTTTACAATGAGACTCATTTCTTTTTCTCCTTTACTTGATTGTCATATTTTTGCGCTCCACAAGCGAAGCGCCGGGAATGATCGCGCCGTCCTTCAGCGCGGCTTTGACAGCAACCTTGTCCACCTCCGGCGGCTTGCGGCGGATAAACGCCTCCGCCGGATTAAACCAGAACTTGTCCTCGTCGATCTCGACCGCCGTGCTTTTCGCGTATCTGACGCACACACGCGGCGAATAATACGATTCCCCGTTCGTCGCGTATTCGATGTAATTGCGGATGCGCTCCATGCGGCGCTCGATGGCCTTCCGCCGCTCCGCCAGCGTGGACTCCTGGTCGCGGATCGCCTTCGCCTCGGCGGTCAGATTGACCACCATGCACGCGGCGTTTTCGATCTTCGTTTCGCGGTCGCCGGACAGATTCATCAGCTCGTCGATGGCAGCTTCCGGCAGCTCCCCGTTCTCGTCCGTCTGCGACAGGATCTCCGCGATCCGCGCGTCGATTTCGTAGATTGTCATTCTTCATCCTCCCTCGCAATTGTCAGACGGGACGTCATGCACCATTCGCAGCACCATCCATACGGCGCCATGTTGTATGCCTCCTCGCCGTCGTAGATCGGCTCGTCGCACCATGAACAAGTGTGGACGGCCTTCGGCGGCTTCGGCTCCAGACGCGGCTCAACTTTCAGCTGTTCCATCGTCAACCTCCAAACTGTATCGGACGAAGCTGATGCGCTCCCCGAACTTGTTCCGCGTGTTCTGCCATTCCTTCCTGATCGGGAATCCGGCCCGCGTGATCTCGCTGATCCGCGACCGCAGCTCCGTCATGCCGAGATCGTTGATCGCCTGTTGCCCGGTGATCGAGCCATAGTCGATCATGTACTGAAGCACCCGCTGGGCGCTCGGCTTGAGATCGGTCGGGATCATCACGCCACCCCCAATGCCTTGAAGATGCCTGTAATTACCCAGCACAGGCTCCAAATCGCCGCGCCGCCGAGGAACAGGATGATCGCGTCCTCGATGGCCCGCACGACAAGCCCGCGAAAATAGGCTTTACTTGCGCGGCATTTTGTGATAACATTCAATAAAGACATAAAGACCTCCAGTTTTTTGTCTCCCGTCTTGCGGCCCTAACGCAAGGCGGGCTTTTTATTTTTCCGCGATGACTGTGCCATATTCCACCTTCACCACGTTCTTCAGATCGGCCTCCGTGATATAGCCTTGATTAATCGAATCGACAACGTAGTTGAACGCTTCCGAGAATTGCGTCAACTCCTCGTCTGATGCTCCGAACTTGTCCCGCATCGTGTAGAGGAACATGATCAGCGCCCCGTTGATGCCTTCCTCGCGTCCCTGTTCAAGCGCCCTGTCAACGTCGGCCTGTGTCCGTGGAATCCGTCGCGGATTCGTTTTTCCTGACGATTTCAACGCTCACCTCCACATCGCCCGCCTGTGCCATGATTCGCGCCAGCGCTTCAAAGGCCAGCTGCGGGTTTATTTTGTTGCTCATGCTCTGGCCTCCTTTTTCTGCTTTGCGCGATAAAACGCTTCGTTCAGTCGCTCCTCCGCGCCGTCCGGGTTTCTCCGCCCGTTCAGGATCATGCATACATAAGCCTTGCCGCAGCCAAGCTCCGCCGCCAGATCGTCATAAGTGATTCTCGCGTTGTGCATCCGACCGATCAGATCACCAGTCCACGCTTCCGGCATCTTTTCACCTCCTTTACAAAAAGTGTTGCAATTGTTTACAAAGTGTGATATTCTGTCATTGCTACACATCAGAATATTCATAAGCGCGGGCCGTCGGGCCGGTGCTTGCTTTGCTCATGCAACCTACGTTTCACATTATAGTGTAAACAAATGCGTCAGTCAACATAAAATTTGCATTTGTTTACACTTTGTAGAATGTGAACAAATGCAATAGGAGATTATTATGTTTTATGACAATTTCGTTATCCAATGCAATAAAATCAAACAGTCTCCGTCTGCCGCAGCTGTCGATATGGGATTCCATCGTTCCGAAGTTACGCGCTGGAGTAAAGGCGTAACGCCGCGCCGCGCGAATCTGCAAAGAATGGCGACATACTTTGATTGTACTATCGAAGATTTGCTTGCAGAAAATAAAAAGACCGCCGCCCGGATGGGCGACGGAAAATCGTCAAAGGTTATTGAATTTCTGGAGTCCCTTCCGACTGACGTCCTTCGCGGAATCCTTGTTGCGCTAAAAGCGCCAGAAGATGTTCTCGCTGAGCTGGATCAGAGAGAACAGAAATAATAAACTCGCGCACTTTTTCTGGCATATCACAATCTCCTCGCTGTTATGTTTTAATCCTAAACCAACAATAACATCGAAAAAGGTCAAATGTCAGGACAGATACCAAAAATATTTTCAAAGCGGGAGCGACCGCTGACGCCGCCAAGCCGTTGATCGCTCCCACTCCTTCCGGGATGGCTTTATTTTAACCGATATGGGACGTTTCATTCAAGTTTCATATCTGGTCGAGGAGGCGCTTTCTATGAACTCAAGCCATTCCGTGCATGATACTTTTTTAGTCACGGAGGATTCACAGATGGAACACACAAAGGCACAGGAATTAATCAGGCAGCTCAAAGAGATCAAGACCTCCAACGAAATCACATATCCACGCATTATGGAGCGCATGGAAAAGAACGGAAAGTATGTCAGTCTGACAACGCTCCGCCGCGTATTCGCAAGCAACTCGGAAGATAATGCCGACAGCTTCAATTATGAAAACACTTTGCTTCCGATTGCCGAGGCGCTTCTGAATGTCGAGGATCTTCCCACTCCAGCAGACTCGCCGGCGGCAAAAGAGATCGACGGGCTGAAGGCCGTGATCCACGTCCAGAACGAGGAGATTGCCCGGCTTCACGAAATGAAGGAACATCTAGAAGCGCGCATCACGTTTTTACTGGAACAGATCGAAAAGAAGGATCGCCGCATGGACGAAAAGGACGAAACCATCAAGCGATTGATGGACAAAATACTGTAATTATGAAAGGATGATAATCGTGACTTGCCCGAAATGCAAAAGCGAAAACGTAACGACGCAAGTGATCAATGAGGTCGAAATCAAGAACAAGCACAAAGGGATTTTCTGGTGGATTTTTGTCGGCTGGTGGTGGCTTCCGATCAAATGGCTTGTTTTTACGCTCCCGGCGCTGATCTTCAAAATCTTCGGTCGCAAAAAGCAAAAGGCCGTCAACAAGCAAAAAACTGTCTGCGTTTGCCAGAACTGCGGATATTCTTGGACGTTGTAATGAATGTCGCATTGTACGCCCGCGTCTCGACGGAAGAACAGGCGAGGCACGGGATCAGCATCGAAGCGCAGACCGCAGCGCTGCACAAATGGGCCGATGAGAATGATCACGTCATTGTCGGAGAATACATCGACAACGGCGTCTCGGCCCGAAAATCGCCGTCTAAGCGGCCCGCGCTTCAAGCGCTGTTGCATGACATACCGGGAAAGCAAATCGAACTGATAGCGTTTACAAAGCTCGACAGATGGACGCGGAATGTCAAGGGCTATTATCAAGTGCAAGAAGCGATTGACGCGCACCGCGTCGCGTGGGCCGCGATCCAAGAGGACTATGAAACGATCACGGCGTCGGGCCGCTTCAAGGTCAATATCATGCTGTCCGTCGCGGAGAACGAGGCCGACCGCACGTCGGAGCGCATCAAGGCCGTGTTTGAGCATAAGGTCGAGCTTGGCGAATCCCTTGGCGGTCGCACTCCGTTCGGATTCATGGTCGAAAACAAGCGCCTGATCCCCGATCCGGCGACGGCGGAGATCGCCCGTGCCATGTTTGACAGATACATCGCCACGGCGTCATATTACGACACAGCGCGTTATTTACACGATCAGACGGGAGCAATGTGGGAATACCACTATCTGCGGCGATGCCTCAAAAACACGCTCTACATCGGAAAATACCGTGATAATGACAATTACTGCGAACCGATCATAAGCCTTGATACATTCAACACCGCGCAAGAGCTGATGAAGCAGAGGAGTATCCGGCACAACCCGACAACCCGCGTGTATCTGTTCTCCGGCCTTGTGCGCTGTGAATGCTGCGATCACGCGATGGTCGGTTTCTCGCTCCCGAAGCCCAGCGGACAGGATTACTATTACAGATGCCATCAGGCCGCGATCTATCACCGATGCGAACACACGCACGCGATCCGCGAGGAACGTCTGGAGCGCTGGATGCTTGAAAACGTCGCGCTGGAGCTTGATGAATGGTCAGCGCAGTATAAACTCACGCCAAAAAGAAAAGCGCCTGACAACGCGAAAATCAAGCGCAAAATCGAACGGCTCAAAACGCTGTATCTTGACGAGCTGATCACGCTGGAACAATATAAAGCGGATCGCGCGGAACTGGAAGCGCAACTCGGCAGCACATCGGAGCCGCCGGATCTGTCGGGATTAAAGAAACAGTTTGAAGGCGACTTTCAAAGCATTTACAAATCGCTCACCCGCGAACAGCGCCGGTCATTCTGGCACAGCGTTATCGAGCGAATAGACCTTGATGCGGAAAACAATCCGCATATTGTGTTCCGCTCTGGTATATAATCCTTCACTATGGGACAGCATTGTTATGAATTATATACCTAGCAAAGGGAGGGCGATTGCCCTCCCCCGCTTTACATCTGACTGTACAGCTGCTGATACCGCTTGACCTTCTCGGCCTTCTCGATGCTTTTCTTATGCAGATAGTCATAGACTGCCATCATGTTCTCCGGCGGATCTCCATGCTCCCGGCGATAGTCCTCGATCAGCTTCACGACTTCGTTATGAAGCGCCATCGAATGCTTCATCTCGTCGTTGGATAGCGAGTAGAATGTTTCCGCCAGACTTCGATACTCCGCCTTGTGTTCGATTGCCAGCTCCGCATAAGCGCAAGCATCTTCCAGCTCGTCGTTGATATGATCCGTTACGACTTGGATGATCTTCACGCGATCACCGCCTCAAATCAGATGACCGCTGGAGCGTTTGCCACCCATTTACCCATGACCGACAGCAGATACTCGCTCTGAGCCTTCGTCGCGGCCTCGGTCTGCGCTTTCGCCAGCTCACGGATCGCCGCGTCATACTTGTCCTGAAGCAGCGTGGACTTGATGTCGCAGCAACAGGAGCCGAGCTGCGAACTGAGCGAAGCGATGCTCTGCTGGATCGCGTTGAACCCCTGAACGACATTGATCTGGTCAGCCGCCCTCTGCTGCTCGTTCAGAAGATTCTGCCCGGCGATCTGCATCGCAGTTTCATAGTTGTTGTTGGCGCTTGACAGGAGAATGTCTCTGATGCCGGTTTGCGTGGACTGATTTGCCAAAGCCGCATTGATTTTCGCATCGACGTCACCGCCGCCCCATCCGAAGCCATTGCCGCCGCCAAACAGCATCGCAATGATCAAAAACGCGAACAGCCAGCTCCCGCCGAAAACGCCGGATTCGTTGTTTCCCATAGTAAACCCCTCTTTTTATTTATTTGTCCCCAGCTGGAGGATCATACCAGTTTGTTGATCGTGGACTTCACGCTTTCCGTCAGCTGCCCAATGTCCACGCCTTTGCTGTCGGCAAGGCTTCGCGCCGTGCTTTCCAGATTGTTAAGGTCAAGGCCTCGAAGCTGCGGATTCGTCCGCGCAAGATTCTGCAAGAACGCCTCCGGCGTTTCTCCGCGCATGGCAGCACCGACGGCTTGCATCAGAATGTTGGTAGCACCTTTGCCACCATTTAAAAACGAGAGAATCGGATTCATGCATCGGCCTCTTTCTTCGCCTTCGGCATCATCGCCGCCAGCGCCTCGCGTATCTCTGCCTTGAATGCGTCAAGATCCTGTTTCGTGATCGTGTTGTCACCCGGCTCCGGCACGTCCTCCAGCGTGAAGCGTCCCATCTTGATCGGAGCCGCCAGCCCGTTCGCATCGGTCGAAAGCGTGTAGAACACCGCCTCGGCGTTGTCGAACACAGCCGCCGAGCTGTTTGCCGGGAGCTTCTTCAGATACTCACGCGCACCGGCAACGCCGTCAACGAACGCGATGGCCTGTTGCGGCGCTTGCACGGCGGGATTCTGTGCCGGGAGGATCGGCGGCTTCTGATTGAGAATGTTCTGAAGCTGTTGCATCTGCGTCTGGATCGACGCCAGCTGCGGATTGTAAAAGTCAGGCATCCAGTCCGGCCTCCTTCAGTATCTCGTCGATGATCTGTTTTAATTCTTCTTCGTTCATGCCTATATAATAAAAAAATAGCTTCCCGTCCGCAATGAAGCGAATAGGAAGCTATTTTACACTTTTATGAAATTTTACTACAAAAGCCGATTCAGATGCTTTGTCGTGGTCGCGACGATGTAATAGATCTGACGCGGCGTTCTGTCCACGTCCTCTGCGATCCGCTCATACGTCCACCCGTCAATCAGCCGGAGCTTCAGGACGCGCCGGTGAAGGTCATTGTGTATGCGCTCCTCGATCAGGCGGCACATCACGGAATTATCATAATCAAGCATAAATACCTCCATTCTGCACAATGGCGGCTTTGTGCTTTGTTTATGTGTAATATGTCGCTTTCAGCCGATTTTCGGCCCACTCAAAGATCATAAATCGCTTATGGGCGCCCGTGTACCCGTTATTGCTCGACCATTCGTCCGTTGGGACGCCGGACGGCAGACGCCGCACCATCATCCCATCGTCGATGGATTCCCGATGCAGATGCCCGGAATGGATCTCGCGGATTTTGGCCTTTGCGAACTGTTCCGGGAAATCTAAAACGAAATTCTGGAACAGTCTGTTGTCGTTCCGCGCGTACTCGCAATGACCAAATCCGATGAAGCACCCGCGCCAGAAGATGCACTTTCGCGGCGCGAGACTGTCATCGCTGTTGCATTGCGGATATTGCGCTTCCAGCGCCTTGTACAAGCACCACGCGGAGCATTCGTCGTGATTTCCCTTTGAATAGTGCAATTGCACTTTGGGCGAATGCTCCAGCGCCGTGTCGATCAGAATGCGGAAGAACTTCCACGCATCGGCCCATGCCTTCTGAAAGTTGACCTTCTCGATCGGCGTCCCCTTTGCCGTGTGACCGCGAAAATCGTTGTTGTGAAGCACGTCCTGTCCGATCAGGATATTGATCTCGTTATAGGATTTATCCGATATAATGCCGATAATGTCCGCAAGTGCGTCCGCGTAATAATTGAAATCCGCGATCCCAAAATGCATATCGAACAGCGGGATCTCCAGCATTGTATCACCTAGTAATGAACTAGGCTTTATCTCGGACGGCTTGATGCATTCGGTCACAATGTCGCGGATCGCGTACCAGTCAATACTAGCGTGTTCTTTGACCCATACTTGAGTTATTTCGCCGGACGCGTTGACCTGAACTGTCGCGCCGTGCGGCATGAACTGTGGGAACGTGCCGGAGGAAAGCAACCCATCGTCTGCATATGCTTTGCGTTTCCATGCCCGAAGCTGGCGCTTAAATGACTCATACGTCATGCTGCCGCCGTATTCCGGCACGAGGATCTTGTCGAAGATCTCCCGCGTTGTCATCGTCCCGACTGCGTTGACGCACTTTGCCTTGAGCCGGTAGTCCAATGGGATCACCTATCTTTGTAGAGCGTTTTTATGTCGTTCTTTATGACGGCAATGTCCGTCTGGATTTCTGCAAATCGCTCGGCATAACTGTTATGGATTCTCAGCTGCTCTTCGATGCGGGCCAGCCGATCCTCCTGTTTCTGGTCGCGCTTTGCTTCCTCGATGTTCCGCGACTTCGCCTGTGCGCGGGAGATCAGGAACTGACCGAACACCGCGCAGACGCCGGTTATGATCGCAACGATGACCGCATCACTCATGCCCCTCCACCTCCGGCAAGCCTGTGGCGATGCTCGTCAGGATAGAGAGAAACGCCGCGACGGCGCTCACACTCAGAGCGCGGAGCCATTGTACTTCGCTGATTGCGGCCCCAACGGCAACGAAGCCGACGAACGTCTGTGCGAACGTCCGCAAAGCACGCGCCCCGGCGGCTGCAAGGAACTTCTTCCAGTCTTTCATTATGCTTCAACCTCCCATCCATAAACATCAGGCGACCACACATTATTGTCCACGATGCTGACATACACAGCGTCCTCGGCGGTCGGGAAATGCACCTTGTCGCCCGTCATATACGCATCTTGCGCTCCTGTCGGTTGCCGCCACACGGGAATCTCTCCCGGCTTTGCGACCTCCGTCCACAGCGCGGGAGTCTTGTCCGGCTCCCATCCGTCCTGAGTTGTGTGCGGCTGGACGCATCTGTACAGCTTTGCGTCGTACTCATACCGTTCGTTTGCGGTGACCACGATGCCGGCCTTCCACGCCGGGAACAGCGTCACAGCGGACAGCGCATCGGTGTCGGAAAGCGACGCAGATGCCTTTTCGATCATTGCGCGGAGCTGCCGCGCCCTCGCTTCGGTAATCATGCCTCCGCCTCCTCTCCGACGATGATGTCGAGCAGTTCTTCGGCGCTGGGTTCAACGGGATCGCACGGGATGTCTGTTTCCTCATAGGTGAAGCGGCACGGCACGGCGTTAACCGCGTCGTTCCACAGCGTATCGGTTTCCACCTGACGGAGCTTCACACCGAGGTCGCTGTATCTGCGCTCTGCTGTGCCTAGTGATTCGATGATAATCATACTGCGACCTCCTTTTAGGCGAACGGACTGACGTTGTCAGGCCATTCGAGCGTGTAGACTTCGACATGGTATGTGCCGTCGATGGTTAAGCTATTGCCAGAACTATAACGAGACTCGATTTTTACATCTCCGTCTGGTGTTATTACCGCACCATAAACACCGTAGCCACTTCCAGAGCCAGTAAGCAAGGTCGATGCCCAATTCCCATTGGCGGCTTTTCGCAACGAATACCCCGGCCCACTAGTTAAATTTGAAGAACCCCCATTTGCTGCATATATATTAATAAAAAAAACATCAGAGCCATAAAAGTATCCATTGCGCGGTCCGGCTTTATCCCTCACACGAACATACACAATTTTCGCGCTCGTCCACGCCACAGACCCACATCTGAACGTCCCTACCGCTGTCGCGGTCGTGCTGCTCGTACTGACCGTGAAGTCCTGCTCGGCGAGCTTCGTCCACGGGGAGGAGCCGCCTCCGCCACCGGCGGCTTTGCCCATGAGGAACGAAATGAGATCAAACGCCATATTACGCGCCTCCCCATTCGTGCCATGTCGTATTCGCGGCGTCAAAAAAGTACAGCTTCCCGGTATCCATCTCAATAAACGCCATGCCGTTCAGCACGCCGTCCGTCGGCTTGGAATCCCCGGAAAGTCCGTAATAGCAGCTGTTGAATGAAACCATGTGTTTGCCCTCCCTTAATTGAATTTATCGTGATACCGCCGAAGCATCGCGATCCCTTCTGCGCGAGTTAATGGATCGTTAGGCCGCCCGTCGTTCATGATGCCGTTTTTCTCGCCCCACTCCATATCGTCGGCATACCACGGCCTGATCTGCGGCGGCATCCAAAGCCCGGCGGCTTCCAGACTGTCGGCGCGATCAAGATCCACGTCGAAACCGACCTTTTTTGCCAGCGCCTTTGCGTCCGGCCCGCCGCTCCATTGATACTGGTATGCTGTCATATATTCGGAAACGCGTCCTCCGCTCCATCCGACGCATTGCCAGAACTTCTTGCACGCGCCGCGCTTGCCGAGATAGTCCACGATCCCAGCCGGGCCGTACAGCCCCGCCTCGTATGGATAACACGTTGCCTGTGCGGCTTTGATGTATTGCTCAATGATCTGATATTCCGCTTCCGTCGGGCCGTAGTCACACGCAAAATAGATCGCCGTGCCGGACGGGACGCCGTACTGGAGCGCAAGCGCCTTCGCCCTGGTCCCGTCCTTCGCGCCCCGCTCGGCGCCCTGTTTGACAGCTGCGGCCTCGATTTCCCAGCACAGGAGGATCGCCAGCCCAGCACCGCGCAGACCGACGATTTCCTCCGCTGTGAGAGCTTTCCAGCCTGACGGGACGAGATAGCGCCCCACGAAAGAAACGCCGTTGTCGCGCAGTTTATGCGCCTGTTCAACCGTTAGCCTCGCGGCGGTGTCGATACCTAGATAGGTCATGACTGCCTCCTTACAGCGCAACGCCCCAAAGTTTGACACCCACAGCCCCCCAAACATTGTATGATACGCTTGATATGTTAAGCGTTCCTGTCGAGATGGTCATCTTGATGCTAAGATAGATCGAAGATGTTGCATTAATATCGACCTCGATCGGTTGACCGACGGGTGCCAACATAGTTCTTGCGTTCGCATCGTTTCCGCTGACTTTCAGAATGAATGCAGTATAATTGGTGTCTATAGTGTGACTTCCCGTAGCTGTCACATTTTGATCAAATATCAGCTTCGGTTTGCTCTGCCACGCTTGTATCGTGCCGTTTGCCATGCTTACACCTCTGCAATCGCGCCAAGCACAGAGGATTCAATCACCATGCCGTCAGATGCGCGGATAATCATGGCGACCTGAAGCTGACGGTCATCTCGCTTGCACATAGCTCCAAGGCATTCGTGCCATTCCCCATAAGCTCTCTGCCGCGCTTTTTCGACATCATCACTGAAGAGATGCGAATCGAAAACTTTCGGATAGTTTGTCAGCGTGTTATACGCTCCATTCGCGTCAATCACTTTGGCATAAACTTCAAAAATCTCTCTCTGCATGATTTTTTCCTCCTTGTTTTATAGCGGAATGCCCATAATAAGATACAGCGCGGTTGAGCCGTTGATTTCCCCGGAAATCGTAAGGCTTCCCGCCGATGTTGAAACCGACCAATCACCATTTTGTGCGGTGGGTGAGCCAAATCGCCACATCAGCGGAACGTGCTTTGCCGTGATGTTCGCGTTTGTAACGGTATGCGGCAACGATGAGATTGTTCCGCAGTTGATTGATACAATCCGCTTGTCAATTTCCTCACCAGTCAATTGCCCATTATAAAATTCCAGTTCGTCCACTTTCTCACCTCTCAATAGTAGATGATTGCACAGCCGTTGCCGCCCTTAGAACCAGCAGAGCCTTGACCGCCCGTGCCTTTCGTGCCAGCTTGCGTGAAATAATTCCGCGAATCCACAGTTTCATACTGCACATAATAAGAACCACCCGCATTACCACCACCGCCGCCGCCGTTTCCGCCTGTGCCGCCCTGACCGTAGACGGTCGGCTGGCTCGGCGCGACAGCGTTTGCACCGTTGCCGCCGTTGCCGCCCTTGTGATAGTAGCGATAGCCCCATTGTCCGTGGTACTCATACGTTTCGCGCCATTGGGATGCCGCTCCGCCGTTGCCGCCAACTCTTCCGTAGGCCGCGCCACCGCCGCCGCCACCCGCCGCAGAATATCTTTGTATCACGGGATTCGAGCCGTATTCTCCGCCGACTCCCGCGCCGCCGGTGCCACCGCTCCATGTCAGCACATTTTCGCCGCGATTGCCGCTTGCGTTTGCATAGCCGTAAGGAGTAGTCTGACCGCCGTCACCGCCATTCTCGCCGTCAACGCCGTCGATGGCGTAAGTGATGCCGCTGATAGGATCGTTATAGCCCTCATAAGTCGCAACGCCATCGTCAGACGATAGTGTGCCGATTGCCGTACCGCTTGCGGTTGTGGGCGTACCCGCAGACCCCTCGCCACCGTTCCGCGCTCCGCCGTTGCCGCCGACTCCAACAGCGATTGCAATGGTGTTTCCGGCAGATACCGCTTTGTCGCTGACGAGGAAGGCCGCTTTCGCGCCAGCCGCTCCAGCCGCGCCGCCAAGTGCCGCTGGCTGGTTGTCGTTTTCATATCCAAGCAGCTTATAGCCGACAGAGTTGTACGATGCCATGTCGGTCGCCGAGACCAGACCGGGAGTTGTCGTATCGTCCAATCCGTCCGCGCCGTCATAACCGCCTTGACCGCCTTGACCGCCGCCAATGAGAACGATGCGAATTCGCGTCACGCCGCTCGGGACTGTCCAAGTCGCGTTTGCGGTAATCAGTACGCGGTGCGTGAAATTATTGCCGTTCGCGCCCGGCTGGTAACCAGCGATCAGCTTGCATTGTGCCATCTTGACCGTCGTGACGGAAACGTCCATCTGGCTGAGATAGGCGTTTGTCGCGTCGCCGAAGCTGTCCGTGATGGAAACAAGCTGACCGGGCTTTTCATTTTCTAGTAGCACCTTTGCATTCAGCGTCCGCGTGCTTTTGAAATACGAATAAACCCTGTTCGCGACATAATAGCTGTTTACGAACGACACAAGCTCGTTGTCTGTCACGCGCTTTACGTTCTGCGATCCAGTTCCCATCCGCTGAATCAGCATATTATGAGTATATTTTTTGCCGGTAAGCGTACCGACGCCGGAAACGACGGCGTGATTGACGGAAGATTCCGTGATCGTCAGATTGCCGCTTGCCGTCAGGTCGTGCATCGGATTTTCAAAAATGACTGTCAGACTAGAAACAGACGCGCCGTTGCTGTTGTCGAACAGCGTCACGATCTCATCCAGATTCCGCGCAAAAAATGAATGCTCCGTGATCTCCACGCTGTCGCACGGCGTAACATACTGCGTTTTCCCGCCAAGCGCGACTCGGCTGCGCGGAATGTTGACCATGCTGTTCGGCAGGAACGAAACGACATAATTGCCGTTCGCGTCCCGAAGAAGCACCGCTCCGAGCGCAAACAAAAGCCGGTGCAGATTGTTCCGCGCGGTGTCGAACGGAAGATGCCCGTAAACCGCCACATCCTTGACGTCGTTGCTGACGGAATACGCGAACGTGTTCCCGATAATACTTGACAGGATCGTGTTTGCCGTCGTGCCGGAATACAGCCCGCCGAGATGCGTTTTCGCGTTCAGAAGGCCGATGCCGGAGCTGCACGTCAGTTTGTACATATTCCGCGCGATGCGCTCCACCTTCTGAAAATAGCCCTTTGCAAACACGCTGCCGCCGACATACCAGTAAACCGGCGTGCTTGGCGCGATATCCGTGAGGAAATTCTGCCCGTAGTTCGCCGGTTTTTTCAGAAGATAGATCCCGCCGCCGCTTGTTTTGTAAACATCCGGGCTTCCGGCGAGATTGTAGGCAAGCGGCGCATCGATGTTCGTCCACACCGTCGCTGTGAACGTGTCGATGGACAGCTCGTTTCCGAGAATGTCCACCGAAAACACGCCCTTCGGCGAATTGAGGATGATCTTCGCGTTGTCCCAGCGATAAGTCGGATTATTCTGATTGCCGATGCGGATCTCATTTGCGATTGTATATGCCACACGATCACCTCGCCCGCATAGTCAGCACAGGAGCTTTGAATCTGTAATAGCTTCCGGCACGGATCGCGCCGATCTCCTGATCGGATATCGTGCCGTGAAAATATGCCGTCTTGTTCGACTGCGACGCGGTATCGAAATAATAAACCTGAACATAGGCCGACGCATTGATCGCAACGTGGAGCGATTTCAGCTGCGCGGCGGTCAGCGAATCAAGCCGCCATGTCAGCACCGGCTTGCGGACGATAATGTCCTGATACTCGTCCCCGTTCATCATCGTCACGCTGTTCCCGCCTTTTCGATCCTCATAGACGATCGAATAACCGAGCCGTTCCGTCAGCGCGGAAAAATCTGTTCCGTTGATCTTCAGCGGCATTCTTTGAAGCGCCATCTATATCACCCCACAACCATAGCAACGCCGATCCGCGCGTCCTCGTTTTTAATGTACGGCCTCAGATAGCGCACAAGACCGTCCTCGTCAACGTCGAATCCGATAACCGTTTTCGTAACGCCGTAACCGGCCTCGCCGTAGGCGCCGCCGCCGTTGATCGTCGCATTCACCGACGGGACGGGAATGCTGCTCATCATATCCGCTTCCACGCCGTTCATGGCAGAATCCCAGCCTTCGCCAAGGCCCAGCGCCATGTTCTTGCCGATCCCGGCAAACACCGTGGACGGAGAATGGATGCCGAGGCCCTGTTTCACGGTATCGACAATGCCAGAGAAGAATCCGCTGATCTGTTCTTTGAACCACGACGCCGCGTTGCTGATGCCGTTCCATATGCCTTCGACGATGCTCTTGCCGACGTTCCAGATCTCCGTCGCAAGATTCGCCACGCCTTCAACCAGCGTCGTAATGATCTCTCCGGCGGCTTTGCCGATCTCCGGCAGAGAATCCACGATGCCCGTGACGAGCGTTTTAATGACCTCATAAGCCGCTTCAAGCAGCTTCGGAACATTCTCCACCAAAGCCGTCACAAGGTTTGCGATGATCTCCGGCGCTTTCTGGATCAGCTGCGGAAGCGCCGTGATTAGGCCGTTCGCAAGGCCGATAATGATCGCAATCGCGGCATCAACCATCATCCCGACGTTGCCGGGATCGGTCAGCGTGTCCACGATCGTCAGGATCGCGTCTACCGCCGCCGGAATCAGCGTCGGGAGCGTGTCGCCAAGGCCCTGTGCCAGCGTCGTGATGATCGTCGCGGCGGCTTCCACGACTGTCGGGAGCATTGTCACAAGCCCCTCGGTCAGCGTCATGATCAGCTCCGTCGCAAATTCCGCAATGCTTGGAAGGATCTCCGTAAATTTCGCCGCAATATCTGTGGCGACCTTACCGGCCTCGTTTGCCAGTCCTTTGAATCCGCCGCTCTGAAATGCGGCGACCAGGCGCTCGACATAGCCGATCACGAGATTGATCGCCTTCGTCAGCGGCTCAGCAAACTGCGCGAGGAACTGCTGCCCCGCAAGGCCGATGGTCTGCTTCAGGACGTCGAAGCGGTCTGCCAGATTCGACAGGCTGTTCAGCGCATCGCCGGACAGGATCAGCCCCGCCTGTTCCGCGTGGTCGCCCAGCGCGGCGAGAGCTTCCGCCCCGCCCTCGATCAGCGGATTCAACTCTGTGGCGGATTTTCCGAACAGCGCCATCGCCGTGGCGTCGCGTTCGGTCTCGTCCGCGATCTGCCCCAGCGCCGCAATGCTCTCTTTGAATACCTCGTTCCTGTCGCGGAAGGAGCCGTCATCGTTCTGCACGGCGACGCCCAGTTTTGCGAAGGCGTCCGCCGCCGCACCGCTGCCGCTTGCCGCGCTGGACATATTCTTCGTGAGCTTGCCCATCGCACCGGCAACGGTCTCCACGGATACGTCCACCGTCCCGGCGGCATATTTGAGCTTCTGAAGCTCGTCCGTGCTGATGCCGGTCTTGACGGACAGCGTTTGCAGCTCGTCCGCCGCCTCTGCCGCATCAAGCGTCATTTTCGCAAGTCCGACGCCGACGGCAGCGACCGCAGCCGTAACGCCCGCCACAGCCGCAGCCGCCTTCTTCGCGGCTTCCGCGTGCTTCTTGTGCGCTTCCTCCGCCGTCTTGCCGTGATTCTTAAGAAGCTCGTTGTTCTTCTCGATCTCGGCGGCGGTCTTGTTCATCTCCGTCTCGGTCTTATTCAGATCCTGAACGAGCTTCTGATAGGACGCGCTTGTCGGATCAACACCGGCGTCATCCAGTTCCTTCAGGCGTTTCCTTTGAATATCGGCCTTGTTGTTCAGTTCGTCGAACTGTGCCGTCAGCTGCTTGTTTGCGGCCTTCAGCGCCTTGGAACTGTTCTCGTTCCCGATAAAGGCGGATGTGACTTTCGCCATCTCCGTCCCCATCGTTTTCAGAGAATTATTGCAGTCGTTGATCTGCTGTTTAAATTCTTTCTCGCCGTCAAGGCCGATCTTCGGCCCGATATTGCCCGCCATAGTCTCACCACCTAAATGTCAAAAACGTCCCGCGCCATGTTCTGCTTCGCGCCAAGCTCCTCGATCTGCCAAACGGCGATCTGGTCAAGCACCTTCCCGATTGGCAGATATGCCGCTTCCTTGCGCGTCATCCCGGCGCGGGCCGCATGGTAATACGTCCACGCCGCCGAGAATTTTCCGACGGCGCGGCTTACGCGTTTTTTGAGCGCACCTCCACGGAACGCTCGGAATCGCCGCTGATCACGGCGAAAATATCATGCACGACCTCCGTGTCAGTCACGTCGATCAGATCTGCCGGTCTGCATTTCAACTTCGGTGGGATCTCCATCCCCATGCCGGTGCAGTATGCGCGGCCAGCGTCAAGCATGATCTCCAGCACGCTGTTGATCGCCTTGATGCTTCCCTTTGCGAGATCCTCCCGCATGGTGTCCAATGACCCAAACTCGTCCTCAATTGCCTCAATAGCCGAAAGGGAGAAGCACACAGGATGCTTCTCCCCTCCGAGCTGAACGTAACTCAGCTTCACTTATTCCTCGCTTTCTCAGGCCGCGAAATAGTTCGTGATGAACTGGATAGCCGCTTCCTGTGTCGCAAATTCGTAAACCTTACGCCACGGCTTCGCGCCGGTAACAGCGCCGCCGCTGACAATGCCGGACAGCTCCGGCGTCTGCCATTCCACGCTCTCACCCAGCGTCTGATAGGATTCGGACGCGGGAGAAAACATGACATAGCTGAAAATAACCGCCTGATAGTTCGTGCGGCTGTTGTTGACCTGATTCCACTTGACGAAGCCAACGCCAACAGGATTGGACAGCTCGTTACCCGTGAAATCGAAGCCCGTGCCGGTCACGCCGCTGACAACGCTCGTCGCGCTGGTCAGACCGAACAAATCCGCCATCGCCGCCCTGTCGAGATGATCCAGCGTCACGGCAAGCGTGCCGCCGGAGCCGCCCGCAGCGTCGCGCTCGGCGATGCCGTTGTTGGCATAAAGCGGATTGTCCGTATTGTCCGCCGGATCGAACGTAGCCGAAACAGCTTTGCCCATCGTCTTGATGCCGCCGGTGTACCCCGTAAGCACGCCGTTCGTGAGCGAAGCCTTTGCATAGTAAACGCCATAAAGGCCGATACCAGCCATATAGGATTCCTCCTTGTTACTTCATTTTTTCTTCGCAGATTTTTTCAAATTCCGACGCCATCATCGACTCGGCCTGTGCCTTAACGCGATTTACCGCCGGACGGATGAATGGATGTTTTTTCCGCGTGGAGCTGCCGGATTCCAGAACACGCGCCTTCACGGGATTCGGATGACCGCGCTCGTCATAGCCGTTGAACGTGACCTCCGTATATACAAACCCGGCGTCATTCACAAATGTTTTCAACGCCGCAGATTCCCGCAGCCCGCCGGTATCCATCGGCGTATTTGCCTTGATCGCCTCGATCACCATACCCGCCGCCGGATATACCGCGCGCTTAATGGAGCCTTCGACGGATTCGCCCATTGATCTGAGCTTCGCCATGTACTCGTCAAGGCCCTGAACTTCAAACTTCGCCACACTCGAACACCCACTCATAATGGATATATCCAGAATCAGACTCAAACTGGATCGAGCTTAGATACCACGCGACGGGAACGGAATCCAGCGCGGTCTCGATCGTCTCCTTCGGCGTCCCCGAATCGTCCCGCGTGAAATAGTCGATTGTGCCTTGAAGCATCTTCTCGACGTGGACGTTCCCGGCAATCAGATCATTCGACGCGTCCTCCGCGTAAACGCCATAATCGCCAGCCGGAGCCTTGCTCCAGCCGTAATGCGCGAATTTGTAGCCCGTCTGCGTCAGCGCGGTCACTAGGTCGCTCATGTCGTAGCCACCCCCTCAGTCGTTGCCGGAGGCGTATAATCGACAGTCGCTTCCTCGACAGTCAGCTCGATCGCCGCGTTGTCGATGTACGTCCGCACGATCCGATACCGAACGCCGTCATACTCGCAGATCTTCTCGCCCTGATACTCCGCATAATCGGCAATGCGAAAGATCATTGTCGGATGGAGATCCTGTTCCAGCGCCCGGTAATACTCCTGATACCCTACGGATCGCACCTCGCAGAACACGACTCGTTTTGACTCCGTATGCGTCTCAAAGATGCCGTGCGCTTCCGGCGATTCGCTGATCAGCGTCAAAACGCTTCGCCGCCACATCAGGCATCACCCCAATTTGTGTAGCCGGTCGCCGTGCCGAGCTGGGCCTTCTGTTCGTCATAAGACGCCTTCAGCCGCGCGAACTCGCCGTCAGTCAGCGACGAGAAATGCAGCTTGCAGTATGTTATAACCGCACGCTCGCAGATCGCGTCAAGCGTTGTCGGCAGCTCCACCCCGGCGATGCCGAGATCCAGTTTCGCCGCGTCGATCAGATCATTCAGATCTGAATTGTAGTTATTGACCGTGACGCGCAGCGCCAGCTTAGTTTTTTCCAGAAGCGACATACTAGGCATTGCCGCGCCTCCTCATGTATGATTTGTAATGCTCGTCCGTAAATAAATGCTCTGCCGGATAATGCGAATCCACCCACATCTCAAACCCGGAACACGCGGCACGGATGCAGAACGAACGATCTTCGCCCCACAGCGTCAGATTCGGGATCGGCGAATAGCTGACTCCGGCCTTGAACACTTTCACCTTCATCAGCGTCAAAGCGCCGGTCATGCCGACCTGATACAGCCCCGGCTCCGCCCACTTAGGATCGGCGCCGCCGTACTGGTCATACATCCAAGCGTTGCACCATCCGTTTGTCCAGAAGATCTCGGACACGATGTCCTTGTCGGCTTCCAGAAGCGTCACAAGCGTCTCCGGCTGTACGATCAGATCCGTGTCGATTGAAAACAGATAGTCATACCAGCCGTTTATTGTCCGCTGAATGCACGCGTTCCGAAGGCGCGGCATCTTGTCCAGATTATCTCCCGTCCAGATGTGGTCGTTGACCGCCTTTTCGTACTTGTCGCCCGTGTTGATGACTATATAATCGCCGCGAATATGCGGGATCACTTCGTCGCAGTCGTTGACAACAAAGTATCGGTCAACCGTTACATTTTCAGGAATGATCAGCCGGTCAAGCGCCGCCTGATACTCTGTGAAAATGCCGACGTCCTGTTTCAGCGGAGCGGCGATCAGGATTCTAATCTCTCTGGATTTCATCCTGATACCTCTCCACATCGTCGGGATAGATGGCGATATGCGCGATATGGCCCAGCCGAACGGCGGGTTCCGCGTAGATTTTGAATCCCATATCCGTCGCGCGTTTGCAGAAGCTCAGATCTTCCCCGTACTGCGGGATCGGATTGAACGCAGTCCCGTGATTGATCATTACGGCTTTGATAATGTCCGTGTTGATCAGACAACAGGCCATCCCGCATCCGGCGACTTGAAACGGCTCCTTCGGATAGTCCTTCAGCTGCCACAGTTCCAAGTTTGCCAGATCAATGCTCTTGAACAAACATGACACAAACGGCTTCCGCCGCCCATGCGCGATCCCCGTCACGAAATCTTTCCCGCAGAACTGGAGATCCTCCACGACCTCCGGCTCAAACACCATATCGGAATCGAGCCACAGAACGTGGGAAAACTTCTGATTGACAGCTTTTCCGGCAAGCCGGTCGCGGGCCATGTAGACCAGCGTCCCGCTTTCGATGGCGACTTCGTAATTCACCCCGTCCGCCGTGAGCTTTTGCGTCAGCCGCAGAAGCGACTGCATGAAAGCGACCGGGACTGTGTCCATGCAAGGGATCGCAATGAGCAATTTCATTTTGTGGCCTTTCTCCGCGTTGCGGTCGTGGTCTTTTTCTCCGGCGTCTCGCGCTGTTCCGTTCGGAATATCTCGGCAGCGCCTACGGACAGCAAAAATTGAGCTTGCGCGGGAGAGACTTCAACGATCTCCCCCGCGCTGTGATTAATTCGCGCTGCCTTCTTCAGCAGCAGCTTCATCAGGTCGTTGCCGCGGCGGGCTTGGTCAGGCGGGCAAACTTGCCCGGGCCGACGAGCGCATGAGCGACGTACTGGCGACCGACGATCTTGACCAGATCAGCCTCGGCAAGGGACAGATCGTCGAACTTCGTGATGACGCCATCGCCCTCCGGGAAATTGACCTTGATGCCGGACAGATCGCCGACGATCGCATAGGTATCGTTCGTGGAAGCGGTGCTGTACGCGGGAAGAGCGCTGGTATAGACCTTGGTCAGACCGGCGAACGGATCAACCGCGAAATTACCGGCAGCATAAGCCTCGATGAAGGCGACCTCGGTCAGACGGTTCATAATGACAACGATGTTGCGGGCCTCGCTGGACAGATTCGCAGCGGCCTTCGGGATCGCGGTCACGGACGGAGCGACATTGACCTTCGGCAGACCGACGGCGGTCGCGGAATGGGACGTATCAGCGCCGGTAATGTCGGCGATCACCTGAGAAGCAAGCAGCTTCGTGATCTGATAGGCCAGCTCCTCATAGATATAGCGGACAAGCGCTTCGCCGCCCATCGCCATAGCCTCGTCAGAGATGGTGATCCACTTCTTGATCATCTTCGGGATCATGGTCACGATGCCGAGCGTCAGAGATTCCTCGGTGACGGCGGTCGTACCTTCGGTATGAGCGTAGGCCGGATCGGCAGAGCGCTCAAAAGCGGCCTTCAGATTGCCCTTCAGGCTAACCTTCTGCACGCGGGACAGGATCTCGTCGTTCTCCCACGCGGTATGGATAATGTCATCCACGAACGTGGGAACAGGAACGCCGCCATTGCCAGCGCCCAGACCGATCTCGGTCAGAAGGCTGCGGCACTCCATATCATTGCCGGACTTCAGATAATTCGCAAAGGCGTCCACATAGCCCTTGCTGTTACGCACCTCTTCAAGCGTCATAGTTTTTCTTTCCTCCACCTTGAAAGTTTCTTTGATTTCGCCAGCGCCTTCGGCGACGGCGTTGCGGATTTCCTCGCGCTGGGCCTCCGCAGCCTTGCGGGACTCAAGCTCGGCTTTGATCGAACGAACTTCAGCCTCAATGGCGTCAAGGTCGGCGTCCTCTGCGTCAAGCAGATCCGCCAGCTCCGCCTTGCGGGCCTCCAGCTGTTCGACAGTCATGTCTTTGACTTCCATGTCAAACCTCCATCAAAATCTTGATCTTTCGCTTGCGGGCTTCCCGCTCGGCAGCTGCGCGGCGCTCCTCCGCTGCCTCTGCGATGACTCCCTCGCAGTAGGCACGAGCCGAGATTTCCGTTGCGTTGTTAGCCGGGAGCGACACCGCAGACACGTCATACAGCTTCCGGATCGCTGTGATCGTCCGCAGAATCTTTGTCTCCCCTGTTTCCCTGTTTTCTGTGATCTCGCGTGTATCTGCATCGACAGTAAAGCCGAAGCTCATCTTGTCGGTGTAGCCTCCTTTGATCTCCTCATAGAGCTGGCGACCGATCTCCGTGCCACCAAGGTCAGCGCGGATCTTCAGCCCGTGGTCATCGTTCATCAGCGTGAGCGTCCCATTGGACGTTCTGGCGAACACCCGGCCTTCGTGGTCGTACTGCATGATGACGTCGGACACGTCCGTGTTGTTAAACGCGTTGCGGTCGATCTGCTCCATGACGGTGTAGCCGTCATCTTGCCACAGCACATATGGATCATTGAACGTCGTGGCATAGCCCTCGACGATCATGCGCTCCTCCGGCTCGGTGCCTTCGGCCCGCGCCTCAATCTGAGCGACCGCGCGATAGCTGCGGCCCTCGTCAAGTTTCTGTTGGATTTTCTTAGGGATCATTGTTTCACCCTCCATTGTGATTTTTCATAGAAGCCGAATATCTCCGGCTCCACCCATTTCAGACTCCCTCCGTAATGCTTGATATACGGATCGTCTGTCCTTTGCGTGATATGTCCGGCGTCGTTCCATTCCGGCGGCAGCGTCAGGATCTCGCCCTGACAGAAGATGTTGATCATATCCTGATCCGGCGCCGTGTACGGCACGGCATTGACAAGACGAATCCATTTTTTGTACGTTCCGTCCCGCAGCTTTTCCAGATCCATTAGCACGACGCCGCTGTTGTAATAAATGAACGGATAGGAACTGCGCGGCGGCTCCTCGACCATGGCGACATAGTTTCCGTCAAGGTCAATGTCAAACAGCTCTGATATGTCCTTTTCGACGATCGTGTCCGTATCGAGCCAAAGCGCACGTCGTTCGTTTGAAAACAACTCCGGCAGCGCCAGCCGCATCAACGTCATGTATGTCCACGGCGTGGAGTAGTTCGGCCCTTCGGGATCAAACCATGTTTGACCGCTGACGTTGATACATTCGATCACGTCCGGCAATTCCTCCGGGAACGCATCATCCTCGATCAGGAAATACACGCGATCCATCCGTGTATGTGCAAGCAGCGATTTCGCCGCGATCACCATGTTCCGATAGACCGCCCGCGTTCCGGCATAGACAGCAACGCGCCGCATTATTCAGCCGCCCCTTCCTCCGTGATCTTCTGATCAGCGTTGTAATACTCACCGCGAATGATCCGCGCGTCTCCGCCTTCCACCGGCGGGAGCTGCCAGATCTCGCGCACTTCATTGATGCTCATGATGCCGCGATCCATCATCTGCGCGGACACATTCAGCTTGTCGGCGTTCGTCATATACTGAAGCCGATTCGCGGATGCCATTACGAAATTGCCCTGACTCTGCTCACGCAAGGTAAACAGCATCTTCGTCATGACCTCGCTGAACTGCACGGCAAACGGCTCGATGCAGCCCTCATAAAATGCAGACCAGGCGTCGCCATAGGCTTTGTTCTGAAGCACATCGTCATTCACGCCGAAATAGTCAAACACCGCCCGATTGATGACGCCCATCTGATCGGCGTCCACAACGAACGGTTTGCTTTCGACCTTCTGTATGTTTTGGTATGTGTTCGGAAACAGCAGCAGCCCGCCGCCCTTCGCGTCCTTACCGAAATTCTCCGCCGTGAAGCGCTGGCGTTCCTTCGCCAGATCCTCGGCCTTCGCAAAGTTGGACAGCTGGGCCATAAAGCGATAGGTCGCCGCAGACTTGACGCCCTCCTGAATGCCTTGATTCTGGATCTGCACAAGATCCATCGTCGGCAGCAGCGCCCGGTTTGTCTCGCCGAACATATCCGAGCGGTATTGAAAGCGCGTCATGATTCCGCAGTATTCCAGTTCGATTGCCGCCGTTTCTCCCCAGCCGAAGCGGTAACGCAGATACGGGATCTTTTTCTCGCCGTACTGGACGATCTCACAGCTTGACGGGAGGACGGGATAAACGCCGCTCGGCTCCCCATACTGGTCATACACCGGCACGATGAATGCCGTATTGTGGACATAAAGAATGGTCGCCAGTCTGTAAAGGAACTGCGACCATGACTGTAGCTCGTTCGGGCCGTGCTTCAGTTTGTTCTGCAAGGCCGGACGCGCCGCGCCGTATGTCTGAACGGATAGCTTTGAACAATGCCGCGCAATCGCGTCGATTGACGCGCGCACCAGCTCCGATTCGTAAATGTTGCCGCCGAACGTCGTGAAATGCGGCTCATAGCCATTGAGCATCTTCCACTCGCCGTGGTACTCGCCTCGCGGCTCCGGCGCCTTCTTGAAAAGAAAATCAAACAATCCCGTGATGTATCACCCCTCGTTTTTCAGCTGCTCCCCGATCTCAGCTGCCCATTTCTGACGGACAGTAAACGCGTCCGCAAGCGCCGCACAGCCGTCAATGTGCAGCGACGGATTGACCTTCACCAGTTTCCCCCGCCCGCGTTCGTTCGACATTTTGATCGCCGCGTTCAGCAGATGCATCTTCAGCAGATCGTTGTCGCCGATATGCACCTTGCCGTCCGCGATCAGACCTTCCATCTCCTGAAGCACAGGCCACAGATTTTCGCCTTGGAATACATCGTCCATCTTGAAGCCATACGCCTTCATGTTCTGGACGAGATACTGCGCGGAGTATCGGTCAAAGCCTACTTGGAGCGGAAAGATCTGATACTCCTCGACGAGCTTGTAAAACCACGACTCGCAGTCTTTGTAATCGACAAAGTTGTCGCCGGACGGCGTAAGTAGTCCGCGCTGGATGTATGCGTTGTACGGAACGCCGTCGCGTTGCGTCGCCTCGTCGATGCGCTCACGCGGCAAGAAGAACTGAGCGAACACATACAGCTCCCCACCGCGCTCGATCACAACACAGCACGCGGTCAGATCTCGCGTCTGCGACAAGTCGATCCCGGCGACCGCATAGCTGTCGCGGAAATCGTCAAGCGACAGAGGCTCCCCGCACATCCGCTCCACGTCATGAGCCGCAAGCCAAGCCGTCGAGCTGCTTTGCTTCAGATTGCAATACTTGACAATAAACTCGGCCTTTTTGCTGAGAGATCCTTCCGCAATGGCGATCTCCTCCAGCATGAAATCGACTGAGACGGAGACGCCGAGATTCGGATTGCTTTTCCGCAGCTCGTTTATGTCGTTCCACTTCTCAATATCATCGACCATGTATAGCAAGGGCAACAGCTTTGTTTCTTTGCTGTCGCCCAGAAGGAAGCGCGTGGAACGCTTGATCAGCTCGTCGTATATGCTGTCGTTGATATAGCCGGACGTGGTACACGAAAGCAGAAGCCCGTCAGGGCGGGCGCCCATGCCGGACTTCATGACCTCATACTGTTTGAGGCCCTTGTCGCCTTCCCACGCGGCAACCTCGTCGCAGATGCACAGCGACGGATTGAAGCCGTCTGACTTCTTCGCGCTGAAAGCGATCTTCTTGACCGTGCTGTTCGTACCGGGAACAAACAGATCCGTCATCCTGTGACGGGCCAACATGGAATCGTCGTTGATCTTCTTGTTGTGCTGATCCCGTTCGCCCTGTGCTTCCTTCATCGCTTGCCATTCGGGATCAAGCTGCGTCATCTGCCAGACGTTGTTGTAAATAATATCCGCCTGTTCCAGCTTTGGAGCCAAGCAATACACACGCGTTCCGAATCCGCCGTCACAGCGCCAGATGTATTCTGCAATCGCCGACGCGATCAACGACTTGCCGTTCTTCCGGGCGACAACCAGAACGACCTCACGAAACTGCCGCTCCCCGTCTTTGTCAACGATCCCGAACACAGCCGATAGAAAAGCCTTCTGCCACAGCTCCAGCTTCAGCGATCCGGGAGCGAGACGGCCTTCCGTGTGAAAACAATGCGATTCGATCCAATCAATCGCCGCCGTTGCCTTCTTCTGGTCGAAAAAGAAACGCTTTGACTCGATGCCGTTGACAAGATACTCATAAATCGTCAGAATCCAGCGCCCGACACATATGTCCCCGGACTTGATCGCCTGATAGTATGCGTAAATAAAATTATCTTTCGACTTCTTTCGTCGAGCCATTTTGTCTCAGCTCATTTCCGTCTCTTTCGCGTTATCTTTTTTGCGACA
>Ga0265301_10001511_pt1 | contig 30015 bp, 23 predicted proteins | sample AusTroGonzalo_MG_2_FD_193488 | JGI IMG/M metagenome (GOLD analysis project Ga0265301, IMG submission 193488) | Bovine rumen microbial communities from tropical cattle in Woodstock, Queensland, Australia - Gonzalo_04 | ecosystem: Host-associated > Mammals > Digestive system > Stomach > Rumen ... | reverse complement strand
CATTGTCTTCTGCATTATGTCTTCCGTTTCCCTCATCATCTGGCTTTCCGCTATCCATAATGCCGTTTTTGCCACTGCCACGGCGAAATCGTTTATCTCTATGCCGTAAAACTGGCTTATCTGCACCTTTATCGGGTCAATAATGTCGCCCAAAAGCCTCACATTGCCATAAATCAGCTTCAATGCCTCGTTTTCCAGACGGCGAAGGCTCAAATATGTTTCCGTGAGGAAGTTTCCGCTTCCGCAGGCCGGGTCAAGGAATTTCAGCGTCGACAGTTTGTTCTGGAACTCCAGCAGATGCTTTTTGCTGTCTTTTTTCTGCCTTGGCGTTGCATTCTCCCCGGCATTTGCGGCCATTTCATCAAGTTCCGCCTTCAATTCGTCCAGAAACAGAGGGTCAATGGCCTTGTGAATGTTCTCAATGCTCGTGTAATGCATTCCGCCCTTGCGGCGTGTGTCCGGGTTAAGAGTGCTTTCAAAAACCGCTCCGAATATCGTCGGGGAAATGCCGCTCCAGTCAAATTTCGCACTGTCAAGCAATATCTGCTTTATTTCTTCGGTAATTTGAGGAATTTCTATGCTGTTTTTGCCTTTTATTGCGAACAATCCGCCATTTACATACGGGAATGCGGCCAGTTCCTCGGACAGATACATTGCCTTGCGGCTGTCTTCCGGCGTATCAAGCACTTCAAAAAGGTCTATCAATGCACGGCGTATGTCCTTTGGCTCGTATTGTCCTATATATCTGCTGAAAGAATCATTCTGACTGAAAAGCCCTGCATCCTCTGCGTAAAGACAGAAAACAAGGCGTACGCACAGAATATTCAGGCTTTTCTGCGTCTCGGCGGAATCAGGGTTGTTGTACTGCTTGATGAACGCATCGTAAATTCTTCCCACATATTCGCCTGCCTTTTTGGAAAGCTCCTCTTCCACGGTCGGGGCTTTGGCTTTTTTCTCCATGATAAAATCAAGGAAATGGGAATGATTCTGCATATTTTCAATGCTGAATTTCTGCGGCGTGGGAATCCTTGCGTTCATGTCATAAACCCATATTTCCGCAAAATTGCTTGTGATTATCCATCGGGCTTTTTCGTCGTAAGGCAGATTGTCATTGTAACGCTTGGCCTGCTCGTATGGCGTAAGGAAAATGCCTCCGCTCTGGGCGGTCTTTCTTTCCAATGCCACGCCGAGGGATTTCTGCTCAATCAGAACCCTTGTTTCGGGAATGTAGGCATCAATTTTCTTAGTATTGCCGTCAACAATGACCTTTTTCTGAAAGTCAATGCGGTCTGTGGCATTATCCATGCCAAGAATACGCTGCAAAATATCCAGCCAGTAGGAGCGGTCATCCTCGTCCTCCCTGCCCTTTCCATGCCATTTCTGAATGAACTGGCGAGCCTGTTCCCTGCGTTCTGATTCGGTCATAATGCGGTTAAATCTCTTTTTTTAGCTTATTTCTGTATTTTTCACTCTGTATTATATTGAGAATCATAACAAAACCTGCATAAATTCGCAATAGAATTTTTACCATTTTTACATTTTTTTACATGGAATTTTGTATTAAATTAACTCTTTTTTACAGAAAAATAGCGGCAAAACTTACATTTTTTTACAGTTTATAAAAACACTAAACAATGACGATGCAAGTGTTTCCACAATTGCTCATTGCTAATTGAAAAACAGAAAAAGATACTTTTTCTGCGTTTCCCTGACTGCTCATTGGAAAACAATCTCCTCCATTCCGTCTATTGCCCATAGGGGAATGTCATAAAGTATTCCTCCGTCGTTAATTTTGAATTGGGCAAGAGATGTCCTTACTGCTTTCTGTGTGTTATTGTTTCTTATGAAATTATGTAGGCTTTTTGCCTTAAGGTTTATTGAGGCCTTTACCTCTACCGGCACAATCATGTTGGAAATCTGAGCAATGAAATCCATTTCAGAGCGGCTTGTGCTGTCCGTCCAGTAATAAAGCGGCATATCCGGGCAGGAGCTTTTAAACTGCTGGCATACATACTGCTCCGACAATGCCCCCTTGAATTCCTCAAAAATGCGGTTTTTCTCCAGAATTGCCTTTGCATCAAGGCTGGTCATGGCCGCAAGAAGCCCGACATCCAAGACAAACAGCTTGAATGCCTCAAAATCCTGATATGCCATAAGTGGCATGGAGGGCTTTTTTGTACGGCTTATCTTGTACACAAGTCCAGCGTCGGAAAGCCAGTTCAAGGCAATCTCGTATTCCTTTGCCCTTGCCCCTGTCCTTATCGCACTGTAAAGGAATTTTTTGTTCTCTCTTGCCAGCTGCGACAGTATGGACTGCCATAACATTCTCGTTTTTTCCGCCGTGTTTGCCGGAATATGCTTTGAAAAATCATTTTCATAAGCGTACAGGATTGCCTTTTGTATCTTTCTTGTCTTTTTATAGTCCCGGTTTTTGGCAAAGTCCCGCACTACTTCCGGCATTCCGCCAACATAAAGATAGGTTTTCAGCAGTCTTTCAAGCTCGTCTTCAAAAGGTTTGAGAAGTTCAAAATCCTTTTTGCATATTGCTTCCGCAAGCTGCGGCCTGTCCGTGGCCTTGATGAACTCAATAAAATCAAGCGGATATATTTTCAGAAAATCCGTCTTGCCTACAGGAAAGCCAGTTCCGCCATGCTGGGACAATCCCAGAAGACTGCCTGCCGCGACAATATGGTATTCGGGGGCATTTTCGCAGAAGTATTTAAGCGAGGTCAGAGCCTTGGGACATTCCTGTATCTCGTCAAAGATTATAAGCGTATCTCCCGGCTTTATTTTATGACCTGACTTTATTTCAAGGGCTTCAATTATACGGGATATTTTATAATCGATGTTGAAGATTTCCGCAAGTCCCGGATTGTTGTCAAACTGGAAATATGCCGTATTCTTGTAGCACTGACGGCCAAACTCCTTCATAAGCCAGGTTTTGCCAACCTGCCTTGCCCCCTGCAATATCAGAGGCTTTCTGTCCGGGCTGTCTTTCCACGTCTTCAGGCTTTCTATTACTGTTCTTTCCATTGATATATTCTTACATTTTTTTACACGGAATTTTGTATTAAATCAACTCTTTTTTACAGGAAAATTACGGCAAAACTTACACTTTTTTACAGTTTGTGAAAATACTAAACAATGTCGATACAAAGGAAATTTACCACAATTGCTAATTTTCACTGTTAACTGCTCATGCAAACACGGAAAAATGCTTTTTTCCGTGTTTACTTTGCCATCTTCCTATACCGTTTCATCAGAAATGCTACGCATTGGGGTTCGCTGGTGGTTTTGATGTCAAGGCCGTAGGCCTGCATGACGGCCTTGTCGTCAGTATCGGTCTCCATATTTTTTCCGGGCTTCTGCCGTCCATTTGGAGATGAATTCTGTCTTTGCATCTGTATAGGCATCCCGGTTATGCTCATATTGTTTCCAAAGCCGGAGCTTCAATGTTTCATATTCTTTTGCCACGTCAGGATGCTCATTCAGATAATCACGGAAATATAGTCCGGCATTGTCCCCGGCGTATCGCAGATGTATATGATACACCTTGTCCGCAAATCCATTTTTAGTATATCCCTTATTTAGCGATATCCTGTTTGCCTCTTCGGACATTCTGATGAATCCGTTTTGCTCCAAAATGCGGGAAATCTCTTTCATGTCAATGCTTTGAGGAATCTCAACCATCACATCAACGATATTCTTTGCCCAAATATTATGAACCGCTGTGCTTCCGATGTGGCTGATCCGGACAACATGACCGGATAAAAGACTGGTCAGTGTTTTCTCTATTTCATTGTAGTAATCTTTCCACCTGCCATCGTATGGGACTAAGGAATATTGGGAACAGTTCCCTGCGTTCTGATTCGGTCATAATGCGGTTAAATCTCTTTTTTTAGCTTATTTCTGCTTTTTTCACTCTGTATTATATTGAGAATCATAACAAAACCTGCATAAATTCGCAATACTACTGCGAATTTTTACAAAACCTGTCAAAAATCGCAGTAGTACTGAGTTTTTATAACACAATTTCTGCGCTCATTGCCAGGCAATGTTTTCTGATATAACATTTATAGGGGTATAAACTTATGAGAATAAAATATAGTCTTAACAGGCAAATTACAATCAGGGCATAAAAAAAGCGGGAAAATTCCCGCTTTTTTTACCGGCATAATATTATTACAGCGCAAACTTGTATTTTACAAGAATATTCACGGCATTCAGATTATTGCTTTTGTTATTTTCCACCTTAACCTTTGGCAGTGAAGAATATCTTACTTCAAAATTCCATGAAGTCACAGAATAACCCAGGCCGGCATAATAGGAAATACCGCCGTCGGAATAATCCTTGTCACCGTTAGTAAGCCCGCTGGATTTCACATTTGCTTTCACGACTGAATATCCGATGCCTACAGGAAAATAGAATCTGCTGTCGCCAGGTTTTATTCTTGCCGCGGCTGTTATGCCATAGCTTTCCGGGCTTACCTCAAGTTTCTGCGCTCCCATGGCTGTAAACAGGTTTTCTTCCTCGCCGCCGTAGAAAGTGTAATCAAGACCAAGCCCCAGGGACAGATTATCATTAATCTGCGTAAGGAGTTCTGCATTTAAGCCAAAACCGGCATTACCCCATGAAACATTGTCATTTGTCAGACCCTGAAGTCCTGTATCATTTACCGGTATGGCCAACCCCACACCTATGTCCAGTTCAGAAGACTGCTGAGAATATGCTGCGGCAGGAATCATTAAAGCTATTGCGGCTATGGCTAATATTTTTTTCATGACATTTCTCCTTTTTGTTTTTACATTCAGGAACACCAGCTGCCCTGGTCTTTTCACTTATTATACATAATAGAAAAAAAGATACAACAATGCTTCATCAAAAATATGAAACACGCAGGTTAACGAAAAAACATTCTGCATACAATACAGGGAAGGACGGTAAATAAATATCTGCCGGCCTGGCTTTGTGTTTCCGGACAATATAAAAACGCCGGGAAATAATGTTTTCCCGGCGCTTTCCGTTTTTTTCTGTTTAACCAGTCCTGATTAGTACGATTTCGCCTTTTTAAGTTTTGCCAGCAGGGCAAGCTCTGCCTGGTGCTCCACATCAACAATATTCGCATTGATTATATACGAAATGGTGTTGAGTATGGTTTCCAGATTGTTCTTTTCCGCCTTTTCCACCGGAATTTCCTTGCAGAAACGCACGCAACCCAGTTTTCTGCCGTCCCTTTCCAGAACCATGAAATATGTGCGGTTGTCCGCCCAGCCGTTTACCGGCCTGGCTGGAATAACGCGTTCCTCCGCCGGCTGCTCATAAGAAGTAAACTCATAGCACTGGTCATATTCCTCGTTGAACATATTGTATATGAACGCATTGAAATTCCATTTTCCGGCAAGATACGGTCTTATCTCGTCAATGGATATGGCAAGAAAATCCGCCGGTGTTTTATGCTGGACCATAAGCTGGCGGCACAGGTCAAAGAGCATGGTAAGCTCGTTTGAAGTATGGCGCAGGCGTTTAAGCAGTGTTCTCATAATCCCGTTATAAAAATGAATACCGCTTTCAGGGTATTTTTTTATGAACTCGTAAAGATCACTGCGGCGTATCTCGTATATGGTAGACGGCCGACCTACCCTGGCGCGGGCAAAACGCTTCTGATTTTCAAGAACTGCCATCTCACCGAAAAATTCGCCGTCAGTAAGAACTGCCAGAACCTTATGCTCAACTTCTTCAGCATCAAGCCTTTTTTCTATGAAAACCTCGCCGTCCACAATTATATACATTGTGTCGCCTTCGGAGTCTTCCTTGAATATTATATGGTCTGAATCAAAACTGAGCAGCTTGAAATAATCCTTGAAATCCGTCAGTGTCTGATCGGAAAGACCGTAAAACAGTGATACCTTTTTTAATTTTTCCAGATCCGCCATTTTTCCTCCTTACATAGCTTTTCCGCAAAGTTTCATGATGGTTTCCTTATCATGCGCTTTTGCGAGAGCTGTCTCATAGGTTATTTTGTTCTGTATTACCAGGTTGGCCAAAGCCCTGTCCATTGGAATCATGCCGAATTTGGCGCCGGTTTCAACAGCACTGTATATCATGTGGGTCTTTCCCTCGCGCACAAGATTGGCTATGGCCGGGGTCATTATCATTATCTCGCGTGCAGCTATGCGGCCTCTGCCGTCCGCGCGGGGCAGCAGAATCTGGGAAACAACACCCTGCAGACATGATGCCAGCTGAACCCTTATCTGCTCCTGCTGATGTGTAGGGAAAACGTCAACAATGCGGTCTATTGTTGAGGGAGCATCCTGCGTATGCAGCGTGGCGAATGTAAGATGTCCGGTTTCCGCCGCAGTTATGGTAAGCTGAATGGTCTCAAGATCGCGCATTTCGCCCACAAGTATCACATTTGGGTCTTCTCGCAGCGCAGAGCGCAGTGCCGCAGAAAAACTCTTTGTGTGCTGGCCCACCTCGCGCTGCCTTATGATACTTGACTTGGGCTCGTATGTAAATTCTATGGGGTCCTCTATGGTAAGTATATGCTTGCGCATATTGGCGTTTATCTGATTTATAAGAGATGCAAGAGTAGTTGATTTTCCTGAACCTGTTGGACCAGTGACAAGAACAAGACCTTTGGGAAGTCTGGAAAAATTCACGATACTTGGTGAAAGCTCAAGCTGTTCCGGTGAAGGTATTACTGAAGGAATAACCCTCATTACAGCCTCCACGCCATAACGTGTGGTAAGAACATTCAGACGGAACCTGGATACGCCGTTAAGCGAAAAAGAAGAGTCCAGTTCCCATGTCTGCTCGAATTTCTGACGCTGTTCCGAATTAAGTGTTGAATAAATAAGCGCCTTGGTCTGCTCCGCCTTAAGGGGCGGAAGGTTGGCCATAATAGGAACCATGTCGCCGTTAAGCCTCATCATTGGCGGCTTGTTGACACATATATGAATATCGCTGGACCCAAGCTGAACAGCGGTTTTAAGAATGGTTACCATGTCCATAATTTTATATTCTCCTTAGTATATTTATTCTATATGTTTTTTCTGCTTTATTTCCATACCACCGGGCATTTTTCCCGGGCAGCGGTTATACGGGGTTATCTCTTCCGGGTGGATTTTCGCGCAGCCTGTTTTTTTACCGCTGCCTTTTTTACAGTTTTATTTCCTTCTTTCCTTACTGTTTTCACATTACCTGATTTAAAAAATTTTTCAGCATCTTCACCCAGAACAAGGGTAACATAAATCTTTTCAGCAGATGAACCTGATCCGCCAGGCATATTCTTCAGCAGGCAGCATTCTTCTTTTCCGGATTCAGAACACATAAATTTTCTTAGTCCGGCAGCGGTTTTCCCGCCGTAGGAAATTATTTCTGTTTTTTTCTGCACCGCCATCATTCCTGAAACAGCAAAAGGTGTAAAACCGTGTGATTTCAGCCATTCGGATGCTATTGCAGTCATTTCCTTTTTTCCACAGGCGTTTATTATCTCTATTCCGCAGTTTTCATTTTTACAGGAATACTTTTTTAAATTATTTTTATCAGTTGAACCGGATTTATCATGTATTTCTGATTTGTTATCAGCAACAGGAAGATTTTTGCCTGGAACAATAAGAAGTTTGTGTGTTCCGGGAGTGAAATCCTCTTTTTTCTGATTAAGCATGATATGCAGCAGTGATAATTTTTCAATGAAGGAAAGATTTGTACCGGCATGTGATTCAGTACCAAATGTTTTTTTTATTGCGGAGACAAAAAAAACAGGGTGATATCTCCATTTTTCCGAAAAAGACAGGAATTCAGCAGCAGTCTTCTCAGGGTCTGCTGTTACTGCGCCTGTTTTTATAAATTTTATTTCTTCCTTTTTTGCCGACGCACAATTTACACAATTTCTTTTTTTACTGATAACTTCAAGTTCAATACCGCCGGAAACTATTTTCAGAATGTAATTATCATCAACAGCCACAACCGGATTCTCACCATTGATAACCGGCTGTCCCGCCAGAACGCGGCAAAGCGGAGATTTCTGCTGAATATATGAAATCCACAGCAGTACTGCTGCGGCTGAAACAAGCAGGATTGTTTTTTTTATTTTTCCGCTGCTTCTTTTATCTGTTTCCATAACTGAATACTCAGGGGATGTGCCCAGCACTTTTTTTCCTCGCGGTATCTGGCCTTGGCGGCTGCTACAGCAGCGAAAGCCGCGTCAAAATCCGTTACGGCAAGTTTCCTAAGCCAGTCAAGACCTGCGAATTTTCTCTCCTCCGAAAGATAATCGCTCATATAGATTATTTTGCAAAGCAGTGGCATATCAGGCATACCGGTTGCATGAAGCTGTATTGCCTGAAGAATATCCTTATCCTTTACACCATACCTCTCCCTGGCTATCATTGCTCCGGCCGGAGCGTGCAGCAGTTTGGGGGCAAACCTTACGGTATCTCTTCTGTATCTGCCCAGAACCGGTCCCTGTATTCTCATTGCCTTAAGAACCTCTACATCAAGTTCCCTTGCGCAGTCATGGAGAAGCCCGGCTATTGCAGCCTTGTATTCCGGCACGGCACATATATGAGCAAGTTCCACGGCACAGCGGGCAACATTCACACAGTGCCTGTAACGCCTGGCACTTAATTCCTTCCGCAGCATATTTACTTCCTGTGAAAAATACAGTCCACGGTTCTTTATGTAATCCATTACAGCCTGGCTTATTCCCGGTGTCTTATGTTTAAGAATTATGTTTATTCTTATGCCTGATGATGCCGCGGCAGGAAAAAGTCCCTTCAGAGGAACAAAAGGAGCCTCCCCGCCAACTATATTGAAACCTGGTCTTATTCCTACAAGAAGAGAGGCATTTCTTAGTATGCTCCTGCTGCGCTGCCAGTCATTGAATGATTTCAGGCAGTCCGAACCCATAAGAAAATATATTTTTGCATTCGGATGAATCCTTCTGAAATGGGCTATGGTCTTCCAGGTATATACTATCTTCTTCTGATCCTCCTCCCACGAACTTATCTGAACGCCGGGCAGATTCATAAAGTTCTCACCGGCTGCTATCTGCAGCATATTCCGTCTGTCATTGAAAGAGGCAGGCTGCATCTCCTTGAAAGGTGAATGAAAATTTGGGACAAAATAGAAGGCTTTTGGCTTTATCTGCCTGTAGGCAGCCTTCGCAAGCGATATATGGCCTGAATGGGGAGGGTTGAAACTTCCTCCGTAAATTATAACCGGTTCTTTTTCATTAGACATTTTTTCACCGTGTTCCAGAATATAAAAACGCTTCTAACTTAAATGATATAATTTTAATGTATGGAAAAAAACAGAGATAACTGCATTCTCCTTTTTATTGAACCTGTTGAAGACTCAAAAATAAGAAAGGATCTTAAAGAAAATTTCGGACTTGAGGAAGCCAAAAACCTTTACAGGGATCTTATTTCCCTTGCATACAGAAAGGTAAAGCATTATTTCAACGCCATACCCATAATATCATACGACAAAACATCAAAAAAACCAGACCTTACCTGGCTGGACGCCGATGATCCTGGTTTTGTGGAATACACAGGAAAAAGTCTTGAGGACCGCATACGCAACACTTTCCGCCTTGCTTTCTTCACAGGGGCAAAAAAAGCCATTCTTATAGATCCAATGACACCTGATGTAAAGACTTCTTTCTTTGACGAATCCTTCAGTGCCATTAACGACAGAACAGCCGCACTGGGACTCAATGATGACGGTTCATTTTATCTTTTAGGCCTGACACAGTCAAACCTGAAGGTTCTTGATGCTCCAGGCTTCACTTTTTCAAAAAGCGGTGAAATACTGCGGGACAGATTAAAAAAAGCCAAACTTGCAGTTTTTGAAACAGGAACCTGTTTCCAGGTAAAAGATAATGAATCACTGAAAAAATGGAACTCCGGGAAAAAAATACCTGTTTCAAAAAAGAATACGGAAATAAAGGCCTCTGCTGACCCCGGTAATGAAAATACTCAAAAAAAGCAGTAAACAGCCCTTATTGGTATTATTACGGCCGTTTAAAGCCATAAAAAAGACACTGTTGAGGTGTCTTTTTTATTGACTAATTAAGGTTATAATTTATATTATTTATATAAAGGCTGACTGTGTAATATGTTTACTGATTTACGAAGAAAGTTATTGACAATTTATAAACATTCAGTTAATAATTTTCATAACAGACGGCAAAAAGAAACTAATTTTTTGGTACAGATAAAAAAATATTGGTTTTTTCAGATTTTTTTATCAACATTTTATTAACACATTGTGGAAAACTCTTTAGATTTCAAAGATATATGGCAGGAAATGCTGGAATTTCTGCAGCAGGATCCGGAAGTAGGCGCTGTAAAAGTGAACCTCTGGCTCAGGCAGGTAGTACCTGTCTCATTTGAAAACAATGTCTTCACGCTCAGGATTCCAAACAGCATGATAAGACATACAATTCAGACAAAGTTTGAAAGGAAAATCATAGATTTCCTAAAAAACATACTCTGTATTAAAGAGGAAATTTCGGCTGTTTACATAATTGCGGAAGATGAAAACGGAGCGGAAAACACAGTTGCCTCATCAAATGATGTTCAGCCTGTAAAACAATCAATACCTGCAGACCCGGCAAACATATCAGACAGGTCTTCAGCCACATTTTCCGGAACAGATAACAATAATATACAGCAGCCGCAGGCGGCACAGCATTTACAGCAGCAGACAAACCGGCAGGAAAACATTCTTACGGCATCATGGCAGCCCTCTATCGACAGATTAAGGGCTGAGGAATCAGCAGCTGCAAAAGCAGCCCCGGCTGTTCCTGACACAAATCTGTTCCACCCAATGTTCGATCCCGCTTATACATTTGAGAACTTCATAACAGGAACATCTAACAGATTTGCCTATTCTGCGGCACAGGCGCTTGTTACGAACAATCAGTCTCCTCTTTTCATATACAGCGCTCCAGGTCTGGGAAAAACCCATCTGCTTAATGCCATAGCTCATGGGCTTTACCGTTTAAATCCGAAAGTAAAAGTTCTTCTTTCTTCTGCTGAAACATTTGTAAATGAATACATCAGGGATGTTGGAAACAGAAAGGCAGAGGCTTTCCGTGAAAAATACAGAATGCTTGACTGTCTTCTGCTTGATGATGTTCAGTTCCTTTTGGCAAAAGAAAAAAGCGTAGAGGAATTCTTCTACACATTCAATTCCCTCTTTAATTCAAAAAAAAGAATTGTCATAACTTCAGACCGGCACCCACAGGAACTTAATCTATGGGACAGGCTCACATCACGCTTTATGTCCGGTATTGTCGCAGATATAAGACTGCCAGATTATGAAACAAGAGTAGCAATATTAAACCAGAAAATTGAGCAGGGAAAATTTGATATTCCAATAGATATTGTGAATTTTATAGCGGAGAAGGTTCATAAGGGTGGCCGTGAACTTGAAGGCTGTATACGTACAGTGCACAATTTCTGTATGCAGACCGGGGCAAGGGCTACCATAGACAGTGTACAGGAACTTCTGAGGCCTTTCTTCAGCTCTCCGGCAAGTGATCAGCCAATAAGCATAAAAACAATCATAAAGGTTGTTTCGGACTATTATAAGGTTGATGAAAAGGATATTTTAAGTTCAAGAAGGGATAACACTCTTGTACTCCCGCGGCATGTTGCAATGTATCTTTCGATAAAGCTTACCAATATGACTCTTGAGAAAATATCCGAGGCTTTCGGCAGAAAGTCACATGCTACTGTACTTCACGCCAAGGAAAAAATGGAAAATGAGGAAAAAAACATCTATGTCAGGGACTATCTGAACAAGATTATCCAGAAGATAAAAGATGTCAATAACCCGGAGGATCTGAACTGAAAAACATGAATTTGTCATTTTTGTTGACAATATTCAATAACCTGTCTAAAATTTTACTACTCTTGCATTGACAATATGAACGTTTTTAACAATGCATTAAATGAGGAAGATGAATATGAAAATTACTACTTCTAAGGAAAAGTTTGTCAAAGAGATTCAGACCATTCAGTCAGGCATGAATGTAAAGAATGGAACTCTTCCGATACTGCAGAATCTTCTGATTGAAACAGAAAGTGACGGAGTAAGAATAGTTTTTACGGATCTTGAGATGGCTGTAAGACATTTTATACCTCTGACAGTTGTGGAACCAGGAAGCGTTACAGTACCAATAAAGAAATTCATGGAGATAATGACAAATCTCAGGTCTGATGAAGTTACAATATCATCAGATGAGGCTTTCCGTGTAACCATACAGAGTGGAAAATCACGTGTCAAGATAGGTGGAACAGGAAAAGATGAATATCCGGCCATTCCCGAAATTGATTCGGCACATTCCTTCCCTGTTCCGGCATTGAAGGCTTCCGAAATGATTAACGCCACTCTTTTTTCAGCATCCACTGAATCAGAGGACAGCAGACAATTCCTTAACGGCCTGCTCTGGAAATACAAGGAAGGCATTTTTTCAATGGTTGCCACTGATGGCCGCAGACTTGCGGTCAAATCAACAGCATCAGTGAAAAGCGGGCAGGAATTCAGCGTTATTGTTCCTCCAAAAATTCTTAATGAAATAAACAAATATATAAAGAGCGCCGGAATTAAGGAAGATGCTGTAATGCAGGTGAGTATTTCCAGCAATCAGATAGGTTTCGTTCTGGGCAGAACATCTTTCCTCTCAAGACTTACTGAAGGTTCCTATCCGGCTTATGAACAGATAATACCGCAATCACACGAGGTTGAGGTACTGGTTGATTCCGGTGCACTTCTTTCCGTTACAAAAAGCGCTTCGGTCTGTACCAGTGACAGGGGCAAGGTGCAGTATACTTTCCGCAAAGGTGTGGCAGTTGTTAATTCATCATCCCAGAATATGGATTTTGAAGATGAAATTCCGGTTACCTATGAGGGAGAGGATTTTCAGGTAAGTTTCAATCCTGCATTCATAATGGATATTCTCAGGAATATTCCTGCGGGACAGGTTGTATGCCAGTTCAAGACAGCAACAACACCTGCCCTGTTCAAAACACAGGCTGACGAAACACCGCTTTATATAGTAATGCCTCTGCGTTGACTGCGTTCTGATTATGGCTTTTAGGAAAGAGACTGTAGGAACCTGTAATTTTCTGGAGGACCGGCATCTTTATAAAAGAATGATCCGGGCTAAAAAAATAGACAACACCGGAAAAACAGGTTTTTACAGGGATAATTCCGAATCTGCTCCAGATGATATATGTTCTTTCATGGGTGGCATTCCTATTGATAATCTTATGCTGCTCGATCAGATATGGGACCGGGAAATAGGTTTCCTTGGCCGGTTCTGCAGGCTGATAGGAATACGTTCCATGAAAAAAGGCCCATGTCTGATAGTAAAACCTCTGTCTTCGGTAGCGGCAAGCGAACTGAGTCTTCGTTCCGCTGAAATACTGCGTAATCTTAATAAAAATTTTAGTGAACCCTGGATAAAAGCGATAAAGCTTGAATCAGGACTTTAACAGGAGCTGTAAAAGAAGTATATGGCACAAAAACAGGATAATTACGATTCCTCCAATATTCAGGTAATGGAGGGGCTCGAGGCGGTGCGCAAGCGCCCCGCAATGTACATAGGATCTACAAGTCTTCAGGGACTTCATCATCTTGTATATGAGGTTGTAGACAACTCTATTGATGAAATACTTGCTGGCGGCTGCAACAGGATAGACGTTGTTCTTAAAGATGGAAACGTCTGTTCTGTCACGGATAATGGCCGCGGAATCCCAGTTGACCCGATGACTGAAGTGAAGGATCCCAGGCTTAAAGGAAAATCAGCACTTGAAGTGGTGCTTACTGTTCTTCACGCCGGAGGAAAATTCGATACCGGGGCATACAAGGTTTCCGGCGGACTTCATGGAGTCGGTGTTTCCTGCGTTAACGCGCTTTCAGAGTGGCTGGAAGTGAATGTAAGCCGTGACGGGAAAATATGGAATCAGAAATTCAGCCGTGGAAAACCTGTAAGTGAAGTGACACCAGTAGGTGAAACAAACCGCCATGGAACAAATGTTATATTCAAGCCTGATACGGAAATATTCGGTGACGGCGTTTTTTCTTATGATGTAATAGCCGGCCGTCTGCGTGAACTTGCATTCCTTAATCCGGGATGCCGCATAAATATAACCGATGAACGCGGCGAAGGAAAAAAAGCCAATTTCTTCTTTGAGGGCGGTCTTGTTAATTTTGTGCATTATCTGAACACAAACAAGACACCAATAAATCCGGAGCCAATTTCAATTTCCAGAACTGAAGGCGATGTGATGCTTGATGTCGCCATACAGTATAATACTGATTACAATGAAACAGTAATATCCTTTGTGAACAATATCAAGACAATAGAAGGCGGAACACATGTTTCCGGTTTCAGGGCTTCATTAACACGCATTATAAATGATTATATCAGGAAGTATGAGCTTACAAAGGATAAACCTGTGGGTGGAGAGGATGTGCGTGAAGGTCTTACCGTTGTTATTTCGGTAAAGATTCCTCATCCGCAGTTTGAAGGACAGACCAAGACAAAATTGGGCAACGGTGAGGTTGAGGGTATTGTAAGAACACTAACCGGTGAAGCGCTGGGAACATTCTTTGAGGAAAATCCCACTGTGGCAAAGGCTATATGCCAGAAAGCTATAGGTGCTTCAGAAGCCCGTGAGGCCGCAAGAAAGGCAAAGGATCTTGCGCGCCGGAAAGGCTCGCTTATGGATTCCGGCCTGCCTGGAAAACTTGCCGACTGTTCTGAAAAAGATCCTTCAAGATCTGAAATATTCCTGGTGGAAGGAGATTCTGCCGGAGGTTCAGCCAAACAGGGCAGGGACCGTAGCTTTCAGGCCATACTTCCACTGCGCGGAAAAATACTGAATGTTGAAAAAGCCCAGCTTGGCAAAATTGTTGCCAGCGATGCCATACGTACACTTATTTCGGCAATAGGTACCGGAATAGGTGAGGGTCCTGACGGTTTTAATATCAATAAACTCCGTTATCATAAAATCATCATCATGGCAGATGCCGATGTGGACGGACAGCATATAAGAACCCTGCTGCTTACATTCTTCTACAGGCAGATGCGCCAGCTTGTTGATAACGGACATATTTATATAGCGCAGCCGCCTCTTTACAAAGTAAAAAAAGGCAAGTTCGAAACATATTTTGATAATGATGACCAGCTGCAGAAATGGCAGATGAAAGAGGCTACTGGAGCGGCAAGGGTAAAATCCCGAACAACCGGGGAATTTATTGATAACAGCAGTCTTACAACACTGCTTGAAACAATAATCCAGCTTGAGAATACCCTTGTCCAGCTTGAGGTAAGAAATCTTACTCTTGAGCAGTTCCTTGAGTTCCAGAAGCAGGGCAGAATACCTCTTTACCGTGTTATACAGAGCGATGAGAGCTGGAAATATTTCTATACGGAAGAAGAATACGGACAGTTTGAGCAGGAACAGATAAAGATAAAAAAGGAAGAACTTGTTGCGCAGGGTATTGCGGAAGAGACTATAAATGAGGATGAGATAGCTCCGGCTTATCAGATTCTTTCCGAATTCGCAAGATTGAAAAACATATCTGAAAAACTTGGCGTTCTTGGTTATTCACTTGAGGATTTCGAGTATCCGGAACCAAAAGACAAGAAAGATGAGAAATTCCTTTTTACTGTTGTTACTGAAAAAGAGGAAATTCCTGTTCATGATCTGAAAGAACTACTTTCAAAGGTTATGAATATAGGAGCCGGAAGCGCCAATATACAGCGATATAAGGGTCTTGGAGAAATGAATGCGGAACAGCTCTGGGAAACAACAATGGACCCATCAAAGCGTAAACTTCTGAAAGTATGCCTTGATGACGAGGCGGAAACAGAAAAGACCTTTACCATGCTTATGGGCGACAAGGTTGAGCCGCGCCGCGAGTTTATAGAACAGAACGCGCTGACGGTTAAAAACCTTGATATTTAAGGCTGAGGAGCATAGAATCAGATGGAAAACAGGGAAAAACTGCCACAGGCAGATCTTTTTGCGAATATTATAGACCGTGATATTAACGAGGAAATGAAATCCTCGTATATAGACTACTCGATGAGTGTTATCGTGGGCCGCGCACTTCCTGATGTGCGCGACGGTCTGAAACCGGTACACCGCCGTGTGCTGTACACCATGAACGAGATGGGCATAAGGCATAACAAGCCCACAAAGAAATCAGCACGTATTGTTGGTGATGTAATGGGTAAATATCACCCGCATGGGGATGCTTCCATTTATGACACTCTTGTGCGTCTTGCCCAGCCTTTCAATCTGCGTTACACACTTGTGGAGGGACAGGGAAATTTCGGTTCCGTGGACGGTGATCCGGCAGCCGCAATGCGTTATACAGAGGCCAGGCTGGAAACAATATCCAATGAAATGCTTGACGATCTTGAAAAAGAAACAGTCAAGATGGTACCCAACTATGACGGAACACTTGAAGAGCCTTCGGTACTTCCTGCCAAACTGCCCAATCTTCTGGTAAACGGATCCTCAGGTATTGCCGTTGGAATGGCTACGAATATTCCCACACACAATCTTGCAGAAGTATGTGATGCCACAATAGCAGTAATGCATAATCCGGATATTTCGTCCATGGAACTTATGCAGTACATGAAAGGTCCGGATTTTCCTACCGGCGGAATAATACGTGGCCGCCAGGGAATAAGGGATTATTTCGAGACAGGCCGTGGTTCAATAAGAATCCAGGCCCGCGCAGAGGTTCAGGAGCTTAAAAATGGCCGTGAAATAATAGTTGTGCATGAAATACCCTATCAGGTGAACAAGGCACTGCTCATAGAGAGTATTGCCCATCTGGTAAAGGAAAAGAAAATAACAGATATTTCGGATCTCCGTGATGAAAGTGACCGTCACGGTATGCGTATTGTAATAGAAATAAAGCGCGATGGAAACGGGCAGGTTGTACTCAACCAGCTTTTCAAACATACGCAGATGTCAGTTTCTTTCGGCGTGATAATGCTTGCCATTGTAGATGGCCGTCCGCGTGTGTTAAGCGTAAAGGAAGTTCTTCAGCAGTATATACGTCACCGTCGTGAAATAGTAATAAACCGTACCAGATTCGATCTGCGTAAGGCTCTTGCCAGGGCCCATATCCTTGAGGGATATCTCATAGCTCTGCAGAATATTGATGCGGTCGTGGAAATTATAAAGAAATCACAGGATGTGAACGAGGCCAGAACAAAACTTATGTCCAGCTTCGCTCTCACCGAGATTCAGGCCAAGGCTATTCTTGACATGAGGCTTCACCAGCTTACGCAGCTTGAGGCAGGAGACATAAGAAAAGAGCGTGACGAGCTTATGAAGCTAATTGAAGAGCTTCGTTCCATACTTGATAATCCGGCAAAAGTTCTTCAGATTATAGAGAATGAACTTGCCGAAATGAAGCAGAAATATGGAGACAAGCGCCGCACCGACATTGAAGATGATCTCAATGATATAAATATTGAGGATCTTATTGCGGAGGAGCAGGTTGTTATAACAATGTCCCATAGCGGTTATGTGAAACGCATTCCCTCGGAGACATACCGTGTGCAGGGCCGTGGCGGAAAAGGAATAAAAGGCTCGGATCTCAAGGAAGAGGATTTCATTGAGAAGCTGTTTGTTACAACAACACATTCAACGCTGCTTATGTTCACAAGCCGTGGAAGGGTTTATGCCCTGAAAGGATATGAAATTCCTGAAGCTGCCCGTACATCACGTGGAAAAGCCATAGTAAACCTGCTGCAGATAAAAGACGAGAAGATTACATCTGTACTGAGCATTGAATCCTTTGAGGAGGCAAAGACAAGTAATTCCTATATCGTTATGTGTACACGTGGCGGAATAATAAAGAGAACCCTTATTTCCAGGTTCGCCAATATACGCCGGAGCGGAATAATAGCCATATCTCTTGAGGATGGTGATATTCTTGCCGGAGTAGCCCGCACCGATGGCAATGATGATATCATGATAGGTACGAAACATGGAATGTCCATACGTTTCCGTGAGGATCAGGTGCGCGCCGTAGGCCGCGATGCACAGGGTGTAAAAGCTGTTGATCTTCGTGACGGGGATACTGTCGCAGGAATGGAGATAATACAGCCGGATACACAGAAGAGACTGCTTACTGTATGCCGCGAGGGTTATGGAAAGTGTACAAGCCTTGATGAGTACCGTCTGCAGAAGCGTGCCGGAATGGGTGTTATAACCATTAAGACCAACAAGAGAAACGGAACGGTTGTTGGAATTTATCTTGTTGAAAAGGGTGATGAGCTTATGGTCATGACCGAAAAAGGGAAGATAATCCGCATGGATACCAATGATATGAGAACCATAAGCCGCAATACACAGGGTGTGCGGCTGCTGCGCCTTGATGAGGGTGATAAGGTTGCGTCTGTTGTTCCTGTTGTTCCTGAAGAGGAAAGCAGTGAAAACGAACAGGAAGACAGTCTGCTGCCAGGAACGGATAATCCTGGCGGTACGGTTCCACAGAAACCGCAAAATCCCGCGGAAGGTACCGCGGAAGGCGGAAGTCAGCCTGAATAAAACCAGCTGTAAGTAAAAAAAGGCCGCGTTTCAATGCGCGGCCTTTTTATTTGTATGCACAACAGTTTTCAGTCTATGAACATCAGTCTGTCAAAGAAAAGAAGGAATCCCAGTATTACAAGAATGATTCCTGCAGTCATTTCCACATATTTCATGTGTTTTCTGAATTTTTTCAGCATGGAAAAAATACTTGCGGTAAACAGGGCGGTTATCATAAGGGGAAGAGCTATTCCCGCTGAATAAAATGTAAGCATGAGAACCCCGCTTAATGTTGTTCCTTTTACCAGTGCTATGGAAAGAATCCCCCCCAGAACCGGGCCTATACAGGGAGACCAGCCAAGTGCGAAAGCAACGCCCATAAAAAAAGCGCCTGCCGAGTCTCTTCTGTCATTCCTTATACTCATTCTTTTTTCATAGTTCAGGAAATTCAGTCTGAGTATACCGCTTACATGCAGACCGAAAATAACAGTAATAATTCCGAAGAACTTAAGAAGTATTTCCTTATGTGCTGAAAGTATTCCGCCTATGGAAGCGGCAGCTGCTCCAAGTGTTATGAAAATAATGCTGAATCCAAGACAGAACAGGGCAGCCCTTATTAATATTTTTGCCGTTGGAACAGTGTCCTTCCCTTCCCTGAGTTCCGCGGCTGAAAAACCGGAAAGCATTGAAAGATAGGCCGGAAGCAGGGGAAGAATGCAGGGTGAGAAAAATGAAAGAACGCCTGCGCCGAAAGATGTGAATAATTCTCCCATCAGTCTTCTCCCGTAACAACTTTTATTTCTTTCCTGTTTATGGCGGGCCAGTGTGCTTCCTGAACCTGTTTCATTATCTCTTCTTTATACCCCTTGCTGTAAAGTATCAGTTCGCATACATCGCGGACTGCTCCCTCCCCCCCCTTGTCGGGTGTTATGAAATCAGCGCTGTTTTTTACCTCGGTGCGTGCGTTAGCAGGAGTGCATGAGAGACCAGCCGCATTCAATGCCGGAATATCTGTCCAGTCATCACCAATATATGCTATCTCATCTGCTTTTATTCCTTCTTCGTCGGCTATTATCTGAAATGGCCTGAGTTTTGAAACAAAACCCTGATAAAGATGTGTCATTCCAAGTCCTTTGGCACGCTGCAGTGTTGCTGGTGAAATACGTCCTGTTATTATCCCGGTTTTTATCCCGTACTGATTCAGCAGCCGTAAACCTATGCCGTCGAGCGAATTAAATCCTTTGAATTCCACCATTTTACCGTCAGGTCCGGGAATGAAGTACATTTTTCCGTCGGTAAGCACTCCGTCAACGTCCATAAGCAGCATTTTGATTTTGGATGCTTTTGTTCTAAGGTGTTCGTCTGTCATAAAATCTCCATAATTTATAATTTTACTTTATTTATCATACCGTCATTATTTAAGTATAATTTTAAAAAAGAGCATAAGCTCTTTCCGGAGGAAATATGTCAAATATGAATAATCTTGCAGAACTGAGGAATTTTACCTCGAAAGTTACGGCGTGGATGGTACTGGCCGTAGCGGCTCTGTTTCTTTTTCTGTCTTCCTATTTTATTGTTGTTCCCGGTGAGGTGGCCGTAAAAACCCGCCTCGGTTCAGTAGTTGGTTCCTACAGTGAAGGAATACATTTCAAAATTCCTCTGCTTGAGGATATTGTAAGGTTCTCAATACAGATACAGAGAGCTGATATAAGAACGCAGGCTTTCTCAAAAGACCTTCAGACAGTTAATTCCTATCTTGTAGTAAATCACCGCATACAGCAGGATACCGTAGAATCTGTTTACAGGAATCTTGGCAAGGGTTATGTAAAAAGCATTGTCGATCCCATGGTTCAGGAGCGTTTTAAATCCATAGTTGCAAAATACTCTGCGGATGCTATCATAACGAACCGTTCAATGCTGGTAGAGGAACTTAATAAAATCGTAAAAGAAGTTCTTTATGAAAAACAGATAATTGTAACGGATATATCCATAGTCGACCTTGATTTTTCAGCGCAGTTCCTCAAGGCAGTTGAGGACAAGCAGGTTGCCGAACAGCAGGCAAAGATGGCTGAAAAGCTGGTTGAAAAAGCAAAGAAGGATGCCGAACAGCAGATAGCCAAAGCCCGCGCCGAAGCCGAATCACTCAGAATGCAGCGTGAGGCTGTTACCCCCAGTCTTATTGAACTACGCAAGGTTGAAGCTCAGATAAAGGCCATTGAAAAATGGAATGGACAGCTGCCTTACTATAATGGCGGTGCTGTTCCTTTTATCCAGCTTGAAAAGAAATAACAATACAATTGTTATTCTGATAAAGAAAAGGCCGGATTAATATCCGGCCTTTTCTATTTATATTATATAGATTCATTATTTATATAAGGTAAATATACGTTATTTTTTTTATCATCGTTAATTAATTAACGTTGTACAGATTATTAACATTTTGTTTATAGTTTGTCAATAAAATGTTTGAATATTGTATAAATGTTTTCACGTGAAAACAATAAATTATTAAATATTGTCAGAAAATGCATTGTTTAATGCAAAATATCTTTATCAAACTATAGACAAAGGAATAATAACTTGTATTATTGTAATTTTAAACAGCTATTTGAAGGAAATGTTAAATAATTAAGTAAAATAATTTATGTCTAAAATAATGGAACTGCTATAAGAATGATTCTGAAATATATAAATTTGATTAAGGACGAATTGTTACAGTGTTTAATTGTAATATGATCTGTACATATTGCCAAATGTTTTCACGTGAAAACACTGTATGAATATTGTTTTACGAAATATAAAAAGAGAAAATTAATTTTTATAGTTGCAGATTATGTGTGGAAAAGAATTACTGTTTTTATTCAGGTGTAGAGGTATTTATAATATTATGAATTAGCTGTGTAAAAAGTATTGGGCTTAGAGTTAAATTATTATATTAATTTGCTTCATCATCCCTACAGCTTAATTTAATTCTGAAACAGATTCAGTGTAGTTGGAAAATTTAAAATCAATACTTTTTATGTATAAAGCGATATATTTGTTATTTCTATGCTTATGTTATATATAAATATCAACATTGTCCTATAATTTAAAGTAAGTTTTTTATAATATTACCTGTGGTTTTATTTGTTAAATGGCTCTGTCAAAATAAAGTATTGATATAATGTAATTATAAATAACACAAATACTGCTTCTTCGTCCTGAACGCGCTTCAGTTTTTCTTTAAGTTGTATGGATGTTGAAACAGGTTCTGCATGACAGGGGAATATCAAAATCAATATTCCTATTATAGAAGGTATATTGAATAAAAATTGCATAAAACATAAGATATGAATTTTGTTGTTTGTTTATAATAAATCAACTGAATGTTTTCACGTGAAAACAATGTTAAATAGTATTTATATAATTTTGTTGATATTTCGATGATTTATATAAAAGAACCATGATTTTTGTTGTTATATGATAACATTAAACTGATTTCATTGTTTATATATAACAGGGTAAAAAAAGAATATGGGATTAATTTGTGTTTAAAAATCATAGTGATTTTATATAATTAAATAAATGATTGTTAATTAATTTTGTTTTCACGTGAAAACACTTTTATAATAAGTAATATGTTATTCCAAATAATAAAAAACATAGTCCGGAATTTTGTGTAGATTTGTTTTTTTTTATATTCCGATCCAGATTTGTGTGAATAATTTAAAAATATATGATAAAATCCATAAGTATTATATTTGTATTGGCTTTTTTTGGAAAAATATTGTGCAGAGAAGTTTTTAAATGATAATGAAATGATTTAATCGTTCTGAACTTGTTTCAGAATATCACTAAGTTGCAGGTATGGTAAGATAAAATCAGAATATTAAAACAGTTATAAATCCAATATCATTTTTAATACAAGATACCATTTTTTTGATATCATTAAACCATAAAATTAATCCATAATGACTATATAATTCTAAAAATCATTGCTTTGTCAGATGAAATTGTTTTATTATTTCTTAAATATTCTTGTGTTTTCACGTGAAAACAATAATCTATATGAAACCTGTATTATACATAATTTTTTATCTTGTCATATTTATTTTGTTCCAAACAGTTTTAGGTATTTTTAAGGTATTTTATTAAGATAAAATGATTCGCCCGTACCTAATATTTTCTCATGATCTGTTGCCATGAAATTAAAAAACAATTTAGAAAGTATTGAAAAACATAATCATATAAGCAGTGAAAGAATATAAAACCAAAACAGTATTTTATTGTAAATTTCCTTTGAATGTAGTTTATATACTGCAGAATAAATAGATTTATATAAATAACTTTCGTACTTTAATATCGTATTCAGAGAATTACTTATGTAGACGAAATATTATGTTAACCAAATGAAATAACAATCATTATTTTTTGCATGGAAATGTTTGAACAGAACAGAGTTATTGACTTTTTACATTACTTTATGTCAACAATGTTTACAAGAAAGTAAATGCAGCGAAATCCTGCCTGCTGTTTTTTATTTGTCCTAAATGGCATTTCTGTTCATAATTTCGGGTACGGACACAGAAATACCGAAATGTCCCGTGTATTCAGGTCCTGCCTTCGTTGACACTATATTTAAAATATCTATATAATTAATAAGTCAGGGCTTTCCTGAAATTTTTGCAGTATTCGGAGAATTTAAATGGCTGAAATAATCTCAATAGCCAATCAGAAAGGCGGTGTGGGTAAAACCACTACCTCCATGAATCTTGCTGTGGCACTGGCGGTGCTGAATTTTGAGACGCTTCTTATAGATTTTGACCCTCAGAGCAACACCACTTCCGGTCTCGGTGTTGAGACCGCTGGGAATGGCAATAATGTTTACGATGTCCTCTGTGGAAACTGTAAGGCGTCAGAGGCAATTTACAGATCTTCCGTTGAATGGCTTGATGTAATGCCTACGAGCCGTAATCTTGCCGGGGCCGAAATAGAGCTTGTGGACCAGGACGAACGCGAGTTCTTTCTCAAGAAGGCTATTGAAGAAATAAAAGATATGTACAGGTTCATCATTATAGACTGTCCCCCGTCATTGGGGCTGCTTAGTCTTAATGCCCTGAACGCTTCAGATTCTGTAATAACACCAGTGCAGTGTGAGTATTATTCAATGGAAGGTCTGGCCTATTTTATCAATACTGTCTCGAAGATAAATGAGTATATGAATCCTGATCTGAAGGTTGACGGCGGACTTATAACGATGTTTGATTCCCGTATAAATCTGGCAAATCAGGTCCGTGAGGAAATAAGCAGATTTTACGGCGATAAAATGTATAAAACTGTTATACCAAGAAATGTGAGTCTTGCGGAAGCCCCAAGTTTCGGACAGTCAATTTTTATGTATGATCATGCATCGCGTGGCGCAAAGGCGTACAAGGATTTTGCGCTTGAATTTCTTTCCCGTCGAGGACTTGATATAAAGCCGTATAAAAAGGCTGTAATTAATCTTGGTTCGGGAAGCGGATATAAAGGCGAAGACAGCTGGGGCAAAGAGTTCTTTGTTAAAATCCACAAAATTTTCAAAAACAGGAAAAATAAGGATATATCATGGCAAAAAAAGTTTTAGGACGAGGCATGGATGCGTTTTACATTCCTTTGAAACTGAAAGCAAAAGAACTGCCGGAAAAAAAGGACAATGCTGATAATAAAAAGATTCCTGCAGAAAAAAGCATTAAAGCTGCTGAAACAGTAAGAGAACCTGTCATTGATATGGAAGATCAGACTGTTAAGGCAGAAAAAACAGTTCCAGATCTTTCATACAATGTGGAAAACATTCCTGTTTCAGTTAAAAAAGATAATGAAGGTGTAACAGTTGTTTATCCGGCAGAAACAGATATTCCTGCATATGAAAACAAACCGGAGACACATCATGAAAACAAAACAATTGTCCCCGGAGAAAAATCTGTAGTGGAAAAACAAACAGGAAAAGATGTATCAGAAAAAATGCAGCCGTTGTCTGCTACCGTGGAATCAGTGGGTGTAATTACGGCAAATGTCAATACGGAATCTGTGGAACCCAAATTGACTGCGGACGGAGAGAACGTTATAAAAATTCCTCTTGACAGAATCCGTCCGAACATGTATCAGCCACGTCGTAAATTTGACGAGACTGCACTTCAGGAACTGGCCGAGTCCATAAAAACAAGTGGCCTGCTGCAGCCTATAACCGTATGGAAGGATTCCGACCGGGATTATTACGAGATAATAGCCGGCGAACGCCGCACACGTGCGGCAAAACTTGCCGGGCTTAAGGAAATAGATGCCATAGTCCGCGAGAATCTTTCAGACGAGAAAAAACTTGAATTCGCTCTTATAGAGAATATTCAGCGTGAGGATCTCAATGCCATAGACACCGCGATGGCATATCAGCAGCTTATAAATCATTTCGGCATAAGTCAGGCGGAAATTTCAAGAACTGTTGGAAAATCGCGTGCTGCTGTTTCAAATACACTACGGCTGATGGAACTTGATGAAAATATAAGAAACGCAGTGCGGTCCGGACTTATAAGTGAGGGTCATGCCAGGGCACTGCTTTCCATACCTGACAAAGCCAGACGTCAGGAGGTTTTTCAGCGCATAGTCGCAGAAAATCTTTCCGTGCGCGAAGTTGAGGCCATAGCACAGAATTATCATTATGAACTTCCGCAGAATGCGCAGGTTCAGGACAATCCGCACCGGGGAAAAGCTCCGGAAATAATTAATATGCAGACTGTTCTTTCGCAGCATTTCGGGTCGAAGGTTGAGATACGTCCCGGCTCAAACGGCAAGAAAGGGAAAATAGTCATCAGTTATTACTCGCTCGATGATTTTGAGCGTATTACTTCCATTCTGCAGAAATAAAAGGAGGATTAAAATGAAAAAAATTATTCTGGCGTTTCTGACAGGTCTTGTTTTTCATTCAGTAGCTTCTGCCCAGGAGGGGAAGGGAGTTTTTGCCGCTTCTCCAACACCGGCTTATGTAGCCGCCGAGAACAATCTTTCAAAATTTTTTCTGTATGCTGACGGAGGATTTCACGCGGACTGGTATGTGGGATACAATAACTGCTGGACAATACAGCTTCCTCCCATAAATACATCCGGATATAAAAAAGCCTATCTTGGGGCCAAGCTGGGCCGGGCAAAGATAAAATCATGGCCTAATTCCTGGGACAGCACTCCCATACCGGGCAAAATACATATGGCCATAAACAATACATATTCCTTCAACTCCGAGCACTCATATGTGCTTGCCGATGCGAAGGATCTGCCTCTTGAGCCGCTTCCCGGAGACTATCTTGAAGGTGTTGATTCCGCACAGTGGTTCTGGACACCTGTGCCTATATCCAAGGTTTCAAGAACCGATAACAATTACATAGCCTTATGGTCTTCCGGCAAGGATTTTGTTACATCGTCCTCCGCGCCCATAGTGGCAGCTGCAATGAGTGATGACGGTATGGAAAATGTGTGGCTTACCCGCTCAATAAAGGGTGCGCCACCGTCAGGTGAAACGGCCCTGGAAACTCCTATTTCCGGGCTGAAGCCTGCCATAGCCATAAAACTTGTACCGCAGAATGACTTTAAAGTGGTCATAAAGGGCTTTTACGCCCAGGTAAGCGATGAACAGATAGATACATTTTTTACGGCTGTAGGTGAGGATGTGCGCGCAGCGTGGCTGGAAATATCATACGATAAATTTGACTGGCAGCGCGTGGGACGTTATTTCTTCCGTGCGCCATATTTCCGTTCCTTCAGCAGAGGTGAACTGTCAACGAGTATGTATTATATACGTGCCGCTGCTGTTGACTCACTGGAAAATATAGGCTATTCCAATGCCATAAAGATTCCTGCCATGAAGAAAGGCGAATAAAGCCTTACGGGGAAAAAAAACAATGAAAAAAATTGATATAGCGGTTGTGGGCGCCTCCGGAATGGTTGGAAGGGAACTTCTCGGCCTGCTTGAGGAAAGAAAGTTCCCTGCCGGTGAATTTTACCCTTTCAGTTCCGGCAGAAAGCCGGCACAGGCCGTTTTCAGAGGCCGGATATATAAATGTGAGGCGCCATCTCTTGAGGCGCTTAAAAAGGCAGGACTGGTTTTTTTTGTGTCTATGGACGAAGTTTCCGCGGAGTTCGCCAGGACTCTTGCGGAAGCCGGAGTGCGCTGTATAGACGATTCCTCTTATTACCGTCTTGCGGAAGATATCCCTCTGTGTATTCCGGAAGTTAATGGAGATGTTCTTTCCGCTGAAAGCAGGCTTGTAGCCGGGCCTAACTGTACCATAACCGGTGCGGCCGTATCACTTGCTGAAATACACCGGCGTTTCAATATAAAGCAGATAAGGATTGCCTCATACCAGGCAGTATGCGGCGCAGGCCGCGAGGCTCTCAGGCAGCTTGAGAATGAAACACAGGAATATGTAAAAACGCAGAAAATGCCTAAGGAAAAAGGTGTTTTCCCGCATCCAATGCTGTTCAATCTTTTTCCGCAGGTAGGCGGTTTTGATGAAGACGGATTCTGTTCCGAGGAGAGAAAGGTTGCTGCCGAGCTTAAAAAAATTCTTAAAGCGCCGGATATGAAGGTAAGTTCCGTCACGGTCCGTGTGCCTGTAATGCGGGGACATTCCCTTGGAATATGGGCTGTGACAGAAAAACCATGGAAAATCCAGGAACTGAAACAGGCTCTGCTTGCTACTCCCGGGCTTAAGTTCTTTCCGAAACCGGAAGATTATCCCACACCGCTTAAATATGGTACCAGAACGGACATTGTATATGCCGGCAGACTGCGTGCGGCTGAGACAGCTGAAAATGAATTTCAGCTGTGGACTGTTTCTGACAATCTTTACAAAGGCGCCGCCCTTAATTCCGTTCAGATAGCTGAATATCTGCTTGAACATAAAATGCTTTAATAAAATGCAAAAACAGGTTTTGTTATGAAACGGATATTTCAGATATTATTGTATAGCCTTGCCGGTTTTGTCATCCTGGCTTTGTTATTCCTGCTGGATGGCTTTTGCTATAAAAATAAAATTGTCAGCACTCCCGGTCCTGTTTTGCTTTCGGGAATAGCTATCTCTGTAATTGCAATAACTGTTTATGCTTTAACAAAAAAATATACTACAGAAAAAAAACGCAAACAAGCCCTGCTGGAAATAGCAGAGAAGGAGAAACTTTCATTCTCTGAAAAATTTGATGTCAATGATCCCATATTGAAGGAAGATGCAGCCGGTGAAAGTTCTGGGGAGAGTTTTCTTGATACAATGTTTATGCCGAGGTCATCTGTAGAAGCAGCATTGGCATCTTTTGATACAGCAGAACTTTTAGACAGGGCGAATGGGCTTGGCGTTAAATACAGCATGAAAGACACAAAGGCATACATAGGAAATGTGCTTGGGTTTGATTCTGAAGATATAAGTTTCCGTGTTTTTGACCGGCATATTGTTACAGGTGAGTATAGGGAAAAATACAGGCGGAAAGAGATGATAAAAAAAGTTTCTGCTGCAGTTATAAAGTTCAGGAACAAAGTTCTGCCGGAATTTTGGCTTTGCCCTGAAACACTGGCTATAAGACTTGCCGACAAGCTGACAGGAGCTGACATTGATTTTGATGAGGCTCCGGTTTTTTCTGAGAAGTACCGGCTTACCTCCACGGATGTTAAGGTTCATAAGGTTTTTACTTCGCCGGTTCTGGCCTGTTTTGAGAGACACACGGGGCTTACTGTTGAAAGCGACATGGATAAGCTTTATGTGTTTAATGAGAACATTGCTGAAACTCCGGAGCAGGTAAAAGATTTCTACTATGCTGTCAAGGATATTGCCTTTACCATGGAACGCTTCTCCGGAAAATAACAAAAAGTAGTTTTATAAAACCGCCCGGTATATTCTGCCGGACGGTTTTTTATATATATAGTATCTGTGTTCTGCTTTTACAGTGACATTAAGAAACCCGGCTTAAAAACCGGGTCTTATTAGTTATAACATGACAGAACGCTGCGGCCTGTCATGGCAGTATCTGGAAGAGGTCGGAAAAATCAGTTTTATTTCTTTTCTTCTTTGTCGTGTTCTTCTACGAATTTCTTGATTTCCTCAAAGCCCTCAATTATGAGGCGCGCTTTGGAGAGACCGAAGGCAAACTGATACTTGTCATTCTCGTTTCTTTTGAGAATAAGAACTGGCTGGCCTTTGTATTCGGTTTTTTCAATAATCATGACTTCCTCCATATATGCCGTCTGCCGCGAGGCTTCCGGGCTTATAGAAATATATTATCATAATATTAATGAAATAATCAAATATTTATATAAATAAAAATTCAATATATTGTACGGCCCTTAAAGGAAAAAATATATGTTATAATAATTAAGAAGATTTTCAGTTCAGCGGATTTGCGATGATTTCAGAGATTATATCAGCGATTTTTAAAACCAGAGGCGTAATTGGCGTCGATATAGGCGCATATTCCGTAAAACTGTCGAGAGTAAAACCATCCAAGGGCAGAATAAAAGCTGTAGAATGCGGCTCGTTTCCGCTTAATCTGTCCGGCAGCGAACCGCAGGATGAGAGAACTGAAAAAATTTCCGGCAGGCTGCGGGAATATATTGAGGAATCCGGCATAGGCTGCCGCAACGCGGTAATACTGCTGTCCGGCACTGATGTAAGAATATCCTATTCTCTTATTGACCGGATGCCGGCGGAAAATTTTGAGGCTGCCTGCAGAAAGGAGGCTGGCCGGCTGTTCTTTAACACGGATGATCTGTATATAGATTATGATGTGCTTGGAGAAATTTCTGATGACGGAGTACCCAGAACACGTGTTGTCTTTGCTGCTGCAAAGAAAGAAACCGTTCAGGAGAAAATAAATATTGCGGAGCAGGCAGGCCTTGAGCCGGTAATGGTTATCCCTGCTGTTTTCGCGTTTGAGAGAATGTGCCGTATCCTGAAAGGCAGAATAGAGGATAACCATCTTCTTGTTACGATGGGAAGAAAGCAGACGTCCATGTATCTTTTCGGGGCGGGCCGTGCTGAAGCAGTACGTAATGTTGCTGTTGGCTCGGATACGGCTGATGAGCGCATAAAAACACTGCTCAGGGTAAAACCGGAGGTTGCCGGTGAGATAAAGAAAAGGTATCCGTTACCTGTTTCTGAAGAAGAAAAACTTGCCGTGATTAACCGTTTCAGCAGGGAGGAAGCAGCGGCTGTTTCTGCGAAGAAAGAATATATGGAGGCCCTGCTGCAGGAAATAGACCCATTTGTTTATCTTTCCGATGTCAAGGTTTCCTCTGTATTTCTTACCGGCGGTCCGGCAGCTGATAAAGGCGCGGCAGCCTTCCTTGAGAAGAGACTTAAAATGCCTGTGTATCTGTTCCCTGCGCCGGAAAATCTGTCAGGCAAAAGCAGCAGGATTTTTGGGGACGGTCTTTATTCTCTTATG